>MDSZ01203128.1_pt1 | contig 219905 bp, 217 predicted proteins | sample 811201 | NCBI WGS metagenome assembly MDSZ01 (sample SAMN05326647, study PRJNA326480) | marine metagenome | isolation source: seawater | place: Indian Ocean: North | collected 2010
ATCGCGCCCTGGCGCGAAAGCCAAGACCCGACCGTTACTTTTGGAGGGCTTGGCTTAGTGCAGGCTCAAGCCGACAAGCCGAAGTGCCAAGTTTTCGGGCAGCGGTGACCCTTCAAGTTTAGCTCCCAAGTCACCAGCCAAGTGGGAAACAAACAGCAGCAGTATCCCTTGAAGTTTGGCTCCCAAGTCACCAATCCAGTGCAACACAAATAACCCACGCTGAGTTGGCCAGAAACCGCAGCCTCACGCTCTGCCTTCCGCCTTCGCATCCTCAAGATCAAACTCAACCCCAAACCCGATCGACCCGCGAAATACCTTCACTTTGATCAAGGGCCCCACCGGGCGCAGCTGATCCCAAATCCAGCGGGCAATGTTTTCTGATGTGGGCAGCTCAATCAACTCGTTCAAATATGAATGATCAAGCCGCTTGTGTACCGCACCCACATGTTGGGTCAAAAGACTTTCAGGCACCACATAGCCATCAATGGCAGGGCCTTCAAACCACACCTCGGCGGTGTAGCTGTGGCCGTGCAAACCCGGCCAGTCAGGCAGCTGGTGTGCCACATCGAAGGTAAATTGTTTGAAAACTTTCATGGCATTCCAATGACTTTGTGGGTTTGTACACTCAAACGCCACTGAGGTTTGTTCAGGCAGGTTTGTATGGCCACCTGCAAATTTCTGGATTTCTTGACAGGGTCGGAGTCGTCCATGGCTTGCACAAAATAGTGCTCAAACTGCAATCGACCCAAGGCATTCAAATCCTGCCCTAACTGTGGCACTACAACCTTTAATTCATGGCCGTTGGTTTGTACCAGCTCACTGCCGAACTTGGGGCTGACACAAATCCAGTCCACGCCCTCTGGTACAGGCAGGGTGCCATTGGTTTCAATTGCAATTTCAAACCCTTGCGCATGTACAGCGTCAATCAGCGCAGAATCGAGTTGCAAGGTGGGCTCGCCACCGGTGAACACCACATAAGGCTTTGCGGTGCCAAGGCCACCTTGATACGTGTCTGCAATGGCCTGGGCCAGGGCAACAGCGTCCTTGAACTTTCCACCACCCACGCCGTCGGTACCTACGAAATCAGTGTCGCAAAATTTGCACACGGCTGTGGCCCTGTCTTCTTCGCGACCTGTCCACAAATTGCACCCGGCAAAACGGCAAAACACAGCCGCTCGACCCGCTTGGGCACCTTCGCCTTGCAGGGTATAAAACATCTCTTTGACGGTGTAAGTGGCCACGGCAATTTCGCTTGTTTGTTACAGGCGCAATGCTACTTGAATTGAGAAAGTGTGCCCAGAAAAAGGGCAAAAAAAATGCCCGATATGGTTAACCGGGCAAACCTCAGAAGCAAAAGAGGAGGGATGTGAACCCACAGTTTGCAAGCAGTCGTAATTGCCTGCAAGCCCATTTTTCGAGGCTTTCCTCGAAACTCCAAAGTTACATCCAAGGTTTTTGACTAGAGTAAAACCTCAAAAAACCGCGAAATATAATCGCTGCTTTGCTTTCCGGTAAACGCTTGCAATCCAAGCGCTCAATTAGAGCAAAACACCCAATTCGCGCACGGTGTTGTTTTATTTTTAACACCCTGTTGTTTATTTCCCGCCAGCGCCCTTCAAACACGCATTCAACAGCGTCTGCATTTTCTCAAGACCCTGTTCATTCATGCAATCAATGTTGCGCTCGGGGATCAAATCCACCTCGGGATAATTGTCGATGGCCTCGCTTAAGCTGTCTTCGCGCAGCAGGTGCAACATGGGGTAAGGCGAACGGTTGGTATAATTTTCAACATCGTCAGGCTCGGTGCCGCCAAACTGGTAATCCGGATGAAAACTGGCCACCTGGTAAACGCCCTCCAGGTTCATGTCAACCAGTAACTCATCGGCCGCTTCCAGAAAATCGTTGTAGTGGTAAAAATCCTGCAGCACTTGCGGGTGAATCAAAAGTGTTGTTTCCACGGCTTCGTCCACATTCAACAAGGCCAGCTCGTGGGCAAGTTCGTCCAGCAGCGTGGCCTCATCCTTGGCCTTACTCACCACAAAACGCACACGGTCTTTCACCAACTCGCGCTTGGCAAATGGGCACAAATTAAAGGCCACCACCACCTGCTCTACCCAGCGGCGGGTGGCTTCAATAATCTCAAGGTCTGTTGTGTGGGTCATTTAGAACGGCAACTTCACATCGGGAGCCACCGCCAAAATGGCAGCCTTGAATTCGCCTTGAATGCGAGCCAGCGCAGCATCACTGTCCGCTTCAAAACGCATCACCACCACGGGTGTTGTGTTGGATGGGCGCGCCAGCCCGAAACCATCGGCATACTCCGCCCGCACGCCGTCAATGGTGTTTACCGATTCCGAACTTGGAAACTTACCCTCGGCCTGCAAGCGTTTCACAATGTCAAAGTTCACACCTTCAGCAGTTTGCAACTGCAATTCGGGAGTGCTCGATGAATTGGGCAAAGCATTCAGTTCAGCACTGGGGTCGCTGCCGCGGGACAAAATCTCCAGCAAACGCACGCCCGCGTACAAACCATCGTCAAAGCCAAACCAGCGTTCCTTGAAAAACACATGGCCGCTCATCTCGCCTGCCAGTGGGGCACCGGTTTCCTTCAACTTGGCCTTGATCAGGGAATGGCCTGTTTTCCACATCAAAGGCTCGCCACCGGCCGCCTTCACGGCTTTGGCCACATGGCGTGTGCACTTCACGTCGTAAATCACCATGGCACCGGGGTTGCGGGCAATCACATCACGGGCAAACAAAATAAGCTGGCGGTCGGGGTAAATAATTTCACCGTCTTTGGTCACAACGCCCAGGCGGTCGCCATCGCCGTCAAAGGCCAAACCAATTTCAGCATCGCCGTTTTTCACGCAAGCAATCAGGTCTTGCAGGTTCTCCGGGTGTGCAGGGTCAGGATGGTGATTGGGGAAATTGCCGTCCACTTCACAGAACAGTTCAGTCACCTCACAGCCCAAAGCTTCATACAGTGTTTTTGCAAATGCACCGGCCACACCATTGCCACAATCCACGGCAATTTTCATGGGGCGTGCCAGTTTGATGTGCCCCAGAATATTGCTCAAATAATCAGGCCACACATTCAGTTCACGGTAGCCGCCGCGTTGTACGCCAGCCACCACGCCACGCACAGGCTTCTCGGTTTGAATCCATGTCAACAGTCCCTGAATGGTATCGCCATACAAGGTTTCACCTGCCACCATCATTTTCAGGCCGTTGTATTGTGGTGGGTTGTGGCTGCCGGTCACCTGCACACCCGTACCATTGCCCAGCAAGAAGGTTGCAAAATAAACCAGTGGGGTTGCCACCATGCCCACATCCACCACATTCACACCCGCATCCCGAAAACCATCGGCCAGTGCGCCACACAGGCGTGGGCCGCTCAACCGCCCATCGCGCCCTACCACCGCCTCGTTTTTGCCGCGGCTCAATGCCAAATGCCCCAAAGCACGCCCCACGCAATAGGCAGCGTCTTCGGTCAAGGTGTCGTCCACGATGCCGCGAATGTCATAGGCTTTGAAAATAGAGGAGGAGATGCTCATGGTTGAATACCTGAAATAGTCAAAATAGGAAAAAGGAAACGCAAAGGCCTTGTCTTACTGAATGCGTTGAATACTTGGACTCAAGGCATAATACTACTTTCGTTGTTTTGGTTTGTTTTCATTATGGCCAACTATGTGATTGGCGACGTTCAAGGTTGTCACGATTCTTTGCTCAAGCTCTTGGACAAGGTTCGGTTCAACTCCGAGGTTGACGTGCTTTGGTTCGCAGGCGACCTGGTCAACCGCGGGCCCCGCTCGCTGGACACACTGCGATTCGTACAAAGCCTTGGCGAAAGGGCCCACACCGTGCTGGGCAACCATGACCTGCACTTGCTGGCCCTGTGGTGCAACAGTGGCCGCAGCCATGAAAGCGACACCATTGCTGAAGTGGTGAATGCACCCGATGGCGAAGCATTGGTGAACTGGCTGCGAAGCCAGCCCTTGGCCCTGCGCTTGCCACCAACACAAAATACCTTGGATAACGGATTGCTGACCCATGCAGGCCTGTTGCCGGAATGGAGTTTTGAGGATGCGTTGGCATTGTCCGAAGAAGTACAGCATGTGTTGTCTGGCCCGGACTGGCAAACCTTCATGGCCGAACTGTACGGCAACAAGCCCAATCGCTGGGACCCAACGCTCGAGGGATTTGATCGCCTGCGTTTGATTGTGAATGTATTTACCCGCATGCGCATGGTGCGCGACGACGGCAAAATCGACTTCAAATACAAACTGGAGCCAGCCGACGCACCCCCAGAACTGAAACCCTGGTTTGAACTTGCGCGAGAATTTTCAGGAGAAGGCCCAATCTTGTTCGGGCATTGGTCCACACTGGGCCAGCTGAAAAACAAGGCTGGATATTGCCTGGACACAGGTTGCGTGTGGGGCGGTCAACTGACTGCACTTCGCCTGGAAGACGAGGCCATTATCCAGGTAGACGCAGTCGAGCCACCCCTGCCTACCATTGCCTGAATTCAAACAGCCGCGCTGGTATTGCTACACAGCGCGCGTATTTTTTCATGCGCTTCATCGCTGAGTTCATGCCGTGTGCGCCCCTCTGGGTTGATCGGCGCGTGAATATACAGCTGGACCACATACCCGGTTTTACTGTTTAACAACACCTGAATGTTCTCTAGCAAGGTTTGTTCACCGATGAAGGCAGGCTGCGCAGAAAACTTTCCATCGGGGGTGAAGTACTGCAAGCTGACTGGCAACAAAGGCACCTTGGCCTGTATCGCGGGTTGTACAAAATTGCTGTGAAAATGCAAAGGTGCATCTCCAGGCCCGGTTGTACCCTCCGGGAATACAGCCACGCAACGCCCGGTACCCAATACCTTGACGGCAGCGTGAATCACATCGCGAACAGCATGCCGCTTGCCACGCTCAATAAAAAGCGTACCGCTGCGCTTGGCCAGCAAACCACCAATGGGCCATTGGGATATTTCTGATTTGGCGATAAAAGTAACCGGGTGAATGCTGTTGAATGCAAAAATATCCAGCCAGGAAACGTGCGTGCTGTAAAGCAAACACGGTTTGTGAATGGCGTAATTCGATTCAGGCGATTCATACACCACCTTCACCTGCACATTCAGAATACCCAGCAATTGGCGGGCCCATCGCTTCTCGATTGCCTCTTTCAGGGCCTTGCCCAATATCGGCCAAAACACCAAAGCCACCACAAAACCGTACAGCAGGTGAATAACCAGACGAAGCAACATGAACACTTTACGCATGCCTTGAAGTCCTTGTACTCGGGGGCCTTTAGGCCACCAGCACTTTCATTTTGCTTTTTTCAAGGCTGCTGTAGCCCACGTTGCCATTCACCATGGTCAGCTGCACTTTGCCCTGCATGGGGAAACCATTGAACGGTGTGTGCTTGCCCTGACTGATCAAACTGGCCTCGCCCACCACCCAATCTACTTCCGGGTTGAACAGGCACAGGTCGGCCGGCATGCCAGTGCGCAAACTGCCCGCTTGAACCTTGATTATGTCGGCGGGGTTGCCACACAACAATTCAACAATTCGTGCGGGGGGCACGTTCTGCTCACGCATCCACTTCACCGCCAAGGTCAGCAGCAATTCCAGTCCGGTTGCGCCCGCCTCGCTTTCTGCAAAAGGCAACAACTTGGCATCATCATCCACGGGCGTGTGGTCGGAGCAAATCGCATCAATGGTGCCATCCAGCAAACCGGCGCGAATGGCGTCGCGGTCGCGCTGCTCGCGCAAGGGTGGGATCAGGTGGGCGTTGGGGTCGAAAAAACCAATGTCCAGGTCAGTCAAATGCACATGGTGAATTGCCACATCGCAAGTCACGGGCAAACCTTCGGCTTTGGCTTGCCGAACCAGTTCAATGCCCTTGGCCGAACTGATGCGGCAAATGTGCATGCGCGTGCCGGTTGTGCGTACCAGCTCAAAATATGCCTGCAGGGCAATGGTTTCGGCCATCACCGGAATGCCGCTCAAACCCATGCGTGAAGCATAAGCACCGGCATGGGCCACGCCTCCCTTGCTGAAGTTGGGCTCGGTGGGCCGCAAAAACACGGTGAAACCGAAGTTACGGGCATACTTCATGGCTTGCAGCAACACACGCAAATCGCGAATGGGCGATTCAGCCTGGCTAAAGCCCACACAACCTGCCTCGGTCAGTTCGGCCATTTCAGTCAGCGTTTCGCCATTCAAACCCGTGGTCAGGGCGCCCAGCGGGTACACCTTGGCCAGGTTCAACTGGCGTGCCTTGAACTTCAGCATTTCAATCAAGCCGGGCTCGTCCAGCACGGGTTCTGTGTCGGGTGGGCATACCAGCGAGGTAATACCGCCAGCCATGGCTGCTTCCATTTCACTTTCAAGGGTGGCGCGGTATTCATAGCCTGGTTCGCGCAGGCGCGCCGACAAATCCACCAGGCCGGGCAACACCCAAAGGCCGGAGGCGTCAATTGTTTTGCTGGGTGCAAAGTCAGCTGGCATTTCGCCCTTGGGCGCTACCGCCACCACGCGACCAGCGGCCACAGCCACATCCATGATTGCATCGGCACCGATGCTGGGGTCTATCACATGTCCGCCAGAAATCAACACTCGCATTGTTTTTCCTTTATGGGCAAATTCACGTCAAGCGCTTTTACTGGACGACGCCAGAATACTCATCACCGCCATGCGCACGGCAATTCCGAATGTCACCTGATTCAAAATCACGCTTTGCGGGCCATCGGCCACTGCCGAATCAATTTCTACACCACGGTTCATGGGGCCGGGGTGCATCACGATGGCATCGGGTTTGGCATGGCGCAGCTTTTCTTCAGTCAACCCAAAGTGCTTGAAATATTCTTGAGCCGACGGAATCAGGGCACCGGTCATGCGCTCTTTCTGCAAACGCAGCATGATGATCACATCGCAATCCTTGATGCCTTCTACGAGGTCGTGGTAAACACGCACCCCCATGTTATCCAGGTGGCTGGGCAACAAAGTGCTTGGGCCCACTGCACGCACCTCGGGGCAACCCAAAGTTGTAAGAGCATGGATGTCGGAACGCGCAACACGGCTGTGCAAAATATCGCCCACAATGGCCACACGCAGCTTGGTGAAGTCTTGCTTGTAGTGGCGAATGGTATACATGTCGAGCAGTGCTTGTGTTGGGTGGGCATGCCGCCCATCGCCCGCGTTGATCACATGAATGGTGCCACCGCTGGTGCGGTTCAAATGCTGGGCCATGAAGGTGGGCGCACCACTTTCAGAATGGCGCATGACAAACATGTCGGCCGACATGGCAGCCAGATTGTCGATGGTGTCGATCAGCGACTCACCCTTGCTGGTCGACGAAGACCCAATATTCAAGTTCACCACATCGGCCGACAAGCGCTTGGCTGCAATCTCGAATGTGGTGCGAGTGCGGGTGGAGTTCTCGAAAAATACATTGAACACCGACTTGCCGCGCAACAAAGGCACTTGCTTCACATCGCGATCAGTCACTGACAAAAACGATTCTGCCGTGTCCAGAATGCGATGGATCATCGCCTTGGGCAGCCCTTCAATACTCAGCAGGTGAATCAACTCACCTGCGGCATTCAGTTGAGGGTTATTCAATTTGGTTTTACCTCCAGCTCCAGGCGGAAAGCACCTTGCTCATCTTGGGTCAATACAAACGCTTCATTCGGTTTCAAGGGCAGGTGCTTGCCCACATACTGCGCATCAATCGGCAATTCACGGCCACCACGATCCAGCAACACGGCCAACTCAATTTTTGCAGGCCTACCAAAGTCGAACAAATGGTTCACAATCGCCCGCGTGGTTCGCCCTGTGTACAACACATCATCAACCAACAATATGGTGCGACCTTGTACATCAAAAGGCACCTCGGCGGGTTTGGGTGCCTCTTTCAGGCCACGCTCAGAAAAATCGTCGCGATAAAACGCGCTGTCAAGGAATCCGCATGGCAGGGCAAAACCCAAATCTGCATGCAGGCGCTCGGCAATCCAGGCGCCTCCGCTGTGCACCCCAATCAGTCCCAGTTCAGAACGGTCGGGAAAGGCTTTTTCAATTTGATCACGCAGGCGGGCGTACAGGGCTTCGGGGTTTGGCAGGCTCATCGTCCCTCCAGAAAAAATTGTTCCAGAATCAGGCAGGCACTGCCCATGTCGACTCGGCCTTTGTTCTCGCAGGCGGCCTTGCCTCCCATACAGCTTTCCATGATTGCACTGGTGTAGCGCTCATCAACCCGGGCACATGGCAGGGAAAAACGCCCCTCCAATTGACGGGCGAAACGCTCACAACGTGCGGTCAATTCATTGTCGGCGCCATCCGCCTGCCGAGGCACCCCAACCACCAGGCCTTCGGGCTGCCACTCTTTAATCAGCTTTTCAATTTTGTCGAACCGCTGCTCATCATTTTGCGCTTCAACCACGGACACACCACTGGCAGTTTTGGTCAGGGAATTACCAAACGCAACGCCAATTCGCTTCAAACCAAAATCAAACGCCAGGTATTGTGTCGGTTTGGGCGAATGCACGGGCTTGGTCATTGATTAAGCATGCCCCGCAGCACCGCTCATCAGGGCGGGGTCGATACCCAGCATGGCGTAGGCGCTTGCAAAGCGTTCTTCCAGGGGCGTGTCGAACAATATTTCGTGATTGGCGGGCACGGTGAGCCAAGCGTTTTGAGCAAGCTCTTCTTCAAGCTGCCCCTCGCCCCAGCCGGCATAACCCAAGGTGATCAACCATTTGCCTGGCGCTTCGCCACGGGCCACGGCTTCAAGAATGTCTCGGGAAGTGGTCAAGGAAATTTCATCGTTCACTTTCAGCGATGAATTCCAGTTCAAAGGCTCGGTGTGCAAAACAAAACCACGCTCTGACGCCACTGGCCCACCCATCATCACCGGGAAGTGGGCTGGCATGTAGCCCTCCACTTCCACGTTGATTTTTTCCAGCAAACTTTCAATGGCCAAGTCGGTGGGCCGGTTAATCACCAAACCCATGGCACCCTTGCCGGAATGTTCGCACAAATACACCACGGACCCTGCAAAACTGGGGTCAAGCATGTTCGGCATGGCGATCAGCAACTGACCGGACAAGCTAAATTCAGTGGGTGTGGAAATTTCGGTCTCGCTCATGCCAAAATTGTAATGCCTTTTAACTGTGCAAAAGCGGGTAGGCGTTCCTCTACCCGCCTTTAAGCGCACAGATCAACCCAAATTTAAGTTGTTCCCATGCCTGCTTCACTTCTTGAAAACCACCCATTGTCGACCCAACCCCAACCGGGCCAGTACACCAAAGGCTTGATGTGGTTTCGGCGCGACCTTCGAACCCATGACAATGCCGCCCTGTTTTATGCCCTGAAACATTGCCAGCAAGTACATTGCGTGTTCGTGTTTGACAAAACCATTCTGGATGCCCTGGCCAACAAAGCCGATCGCCGTGTGGAGTTCATCTGGGAAAGCTGCATGGCGCTGAAAACAAAGCTTCAAGGCTTTGGTGGCGATTTGCACTTGGTACACGACCACGCCGAAACGGCAATCCCGGAATTGGCGACGAAACTGGGCATACAGGCCGTGTTCACCAACAAAGACTATGAACCCGCAGCGATTCACCGGGACATCACTGTGGGGAAAGCCCTTCAAAGCAAGGGTATTGAATTGTTGCGCTTCAAAGACCAGGCCATTTTTGAAGAGGATGAGGTATTGACCCAAGCTGGCAAATTTTTCAGCGTCTTCACGCCGTTTAAAAATGCCTGCCTGAAAAAACTGGACGAGTTCCATCTAACGCCCTACCCCAGCGAATCCAGAATGGCCTCTCTGGCCAAAGATTCCGATTTGCCCGCACCAAACCTGGAAGACATGGGCTTTAAACGTACCAATTTGCTGGAGATGATCAAGCCTGGCGAGGAAGGCGCACTGGATGCGTTTGAGGACTTTCTCAACCGCATGGACAAGTACAAAGTGGCGCGCGACTTCCCAGCCATCAAAGGCGTGAGCTACCTGAGTGTGCACAACCGCTTCGGCACCATCTCCATTCGCAGGTTGGCCAAAGCTGCCTATGACCGTTTTAAATTCGATGGCAGCGAGGGTGCCATGGGTTGGTTAAACGAACTGATCTGGCGAGACTTTTACTTTCAAATTATTTACCACCGCCCCGATGCGGCCGAGAAAGCCTTCAAGCCGGAGTACGACCAAATCCGATGGGACGACGATGAAAAAGCAAAAAAGCTTTTCAAAGCCTGGTGCGAAGGCAAAACCGGCTACCCCTTGGTGGACGCCGCACAGCGACAGTTGAACCAGACCGGCTTTCAACACAACCGCCTGCGCATGGTCACAGCCAGTTTTTTGACCAAAGACCTTGGCATTGACTGGCGCTGGGGTGAAAAATACTTTGCCGAACACCTGAACGACTTTGACCTGTCAGCCAACAACGGTGGCTGGCAATGGGCTGCCAGCAGTGGGTGCGATGCACAACCCTACTTCCGTATTTTCAACCCCTACAGCCAGTCCGAGAAGTTCGATGCAGACGGCAAATTCATACGCAAGTACTGCCCCGAGCTGACCAAACTGTCCAACAAATACATTCATAACCCCACCGAATGCCCTCCCTTCGAGTTGCAAATGGCTGGGGTGGTTCTGGGTGAAACATACCCCAGGCCCGTGGTTGAACACGATGTGGCCCGGAAGAAAACGCTGGAAAGGTATGCGGTGGTCAAGAAAGCCAAAGAAGACTGATTTTGTCCGAACTTATGATGGTCAGTGCAGGTGCCTTCACCCATAATCACCGGTGAATTTGCATCACACAACCCCATACAAGAAGGAGACAAAACAGTGAACGCTTACACCACCGTATTACTTTATGCAGGCTGGGTCATGATTCTGGCCTTGATTTATGTTTCACCACGCGTGCCTCAAGCCCTGTTGGGCCAGAAGCGAATTGATGCATGGGAGCGCGGTAAAGAATCCACCGACCCGATGTTCTTGCAACGTGCAAAATCGGCGCACCTGAACTGCCTGGAAAACTTTCCGGTATTCGCGGGCGTTGTGGCCATGGCGGGCCTGATGGGAGAAGTTGAAGCCATCAACGGCATTGCCGCTTTTGTGCTGTACGCACGTATTGCACAAAGTGTGGTGCACATCAGCGGCACTTCATTCATTCAGGTGTTCTTGCGCGCCACGTTCTTCCTTGCGCAGTTGGGCCTGCAACTTTACATGGTGTACCTGTTGGTCTGTTAAACCGCTGTACGTGAATTGAAAAAACCGCCTTTGTTTATAACTCAGGCGGTTTTTTTTATCTTCAAAACAAAGCTTTATTTAATCGCAGCAAACGCCTTGTCAATCGCCACCTTGGTGGCTTCAATCACGGCATCGTCGTGCGTTACAGATACAAACCCAGCCTCGTAAGCCGAAGGTGCAAGGTACACACCCGCATCCAGCATGGCATGGAAAAACTTGTTGAAGCGGTCGCGGTTTGATGCACTTACCTCGGCAAAACTGCTGGGCACTTTCTCGCTGAAATAAATACCGAACATGCCACCAATGCTGTCTGCACAAAAGGTTTCACCGTGGGCATAAGCAACCTGGTTAAAGGCTTCCACCAACTTGCGGGTTTGGGTTTCCAGCTTCTCGTAAAAACCTTCTTGCTTCAACAAACACATCGTGGTCAAGCCTGCCGCCACAGCCACCGGGTTGCCACTCAATGTGCCAGCCTGGTACACCGGGCCAAGGGGAGCAATGCACGCCATAATGTCTTTACGACCACCAAAAGCGCCCATGGGCATGCCCCCGCCGATGATTTTTCCAAGGGTGGTTAAGTCGGGCGTAATGCCATACACGCCTTGCACACCCTGGGGGCCTACACGGAAACCGGTCATCACTTCATCGAAAATCAACACCGCACCATGCTGGGTGCACAACTCGCGCAAGGTATTCAAAAACTCGCGGGTGGGTTTGATGAGGTTCATGTTGCCGGCAACAGGCTCTACGATTACACAGGCAATGCTGCTGCCACTGGCTTTGAACAACTCGTGCAGTTGCTCCACATTGTTGTAGTCCAGCACACGGGTGTGCTTGGCAAAGTCCTCGGGCACACCGGCCGAAGTTGGGTTGCCGAAGGTTAGCAAACCGGAACCCGCTTTCACCAGCAAGCTATCCGCATGGCCGTGGTAACAGCCTTCGAATTTTACAATGGTGTCACGGCCGGTGAAGCCCCGGGCAAGACGAATCGCACTCATGGTCGCTTCGGTACCGGAACTCACCAAGCGAACCTGTTCCAGTGAAGGCAACATTTCGCACAATGTTTCTGCCATCACGATTTCGCCTTCGGTAGGCGCACCAAAGCTCAATCCACCTACTGCGGCTTCCTGTACAGCCTTGATCACTTCAGGGTGTGCGTGGCCCAACACGGCTGGGCCCCACGAACCAATGTAGTCGATGTAGCGCTTGTCATCCGCGTCCCACACATAGGGGCCATTTGCACGCTTGAAAAAACGCGGTGTACCGCCCACAGAACGAAATGCCCGAACGGGCGAATTCACACCACCGGGAATTGTTTTTTGTGCGCGCTCAAACAGCACTTCGTTCTGGCTCACTTCTTGACTACTCATTCTCAGGACTCCGCTTAATTAACTTGACTGCATCCATTCACTGCATCCACCCACTGCTGCGCCGCACAGCAAACCTGCTCAGCATCGGGTTCCGTTCCAAACAAACCATTGACCACTGCCACTGCGTTTGCACCTGCTTTCATCAATTCAGGCACGCGCTCAATCGTAATTCCGCCAATCGCTACCGTGGGTACACACAAATTGCCGGCCCGGGCAAACAATTCAAGCTCAGCGCGCACAGCATTGGGTTTGGTACTGCTGGGGTACATTGCACCAAAGGCCACATAACTGGCGCCATCGCGCACGGCTTGTTCGGCCAATTCAAACTGATTGTAACAAGAAGCACCCACCAGCCATCCGCTGCCAAGCCTGCTTCGGGCCTGCGCAATGGACTCATCGGTTCTACCCAAATGCACGCCAGCCACGGCGCCCCCCTCGAATTTTGAAAACTCCACCGAGGGCACGTCATTCAAAATCAGCGCCGCATCGTACTTCTCGCACAGGGCATCAAGCTGCCCGGCAAAATCAATCAACTCGGCTTGATCCCAATTCTTTTGCCTGCACTGAAACAAGCGCACACCGCCATCCAAGGCGGCAGCCACACAATCCACAATAGCGTCAGGAGTCCATACCGCCGAACGCTCGGGTGTAATGGCGTAGACGCCCTTGATGAGTTGCTTGCTCAATTGATTATTCAATCTGGTTTTCATCACCATCATCGCCATCGTCTTCCAAATGTTGCATCAAGTGCATGCGATCGGGAATCAACTGGCCTTTGCCCACCACAAAACCACAACTGAGGGCTTGCCAAGTGTATTCCAGTGCCAGCTCTACAGCCTCTTGAACGCTCAAACCCTGACCAAGCCCAACGGCACAGGCACTGGCCAAGGTACAGCCCGAGCCATGATATTGACCTAGCAGGCGTTCACAAGGAAATTCAACAACTTTTTTGCCAGGCACATACAAACGGTTCACAACATCGCCAGAATCCAGATGTTCGCCTTTCAACAACACCGCCTTGCACCCCATTTGCAACAAGCGTTCGCCCGCCTCGTCTACGCTTTGTGCGCCGGTAAATGCCTGTGCCTCGGGCCAATTGGGGGTGATCAAATCAACCAGCGGGAATAGCTGGTTTCTGTAACTGTCGAACAAGGCCTGCCCGCCAAAGGCATCGCCCCGGCCGGAGGCCCGCACGGGGTCTACTACCAACGGCACCGAAGGCCACAGGCTTTTTGCTTTCAGCACCGCTGCCACAGCCGCCGTGCTGCCCAACACCCCGGTTTTAATGGCACTGGGCGAAATGCCATCGTCCAGCAAGGCAGTGAGTTGATCATCAATCCAGTCGGGGGTACACGCCTCGAAGCGCGCCACTCCCGCCGTGTTCTGGGCTGTCAGCCCGGTCAGAATGGTCAGGGGATGTGCGCCAAGTGCGGAAACAGTCAAGGCATCGGCTTGCAAACCCGCGCCAGCAGTGGGATCTGATGCTGAAAAGGTCAGCACCAAGGGTACAGTCAGTGTCATTCAAAACCCAAAAAAGACCGACAACCTTTGTAGTCGGCTGCCAAACTCAGTATTATCCACCCGTTGCAATTTTTTTTCTGGAAGTAGCTCAGAATGAATACTTGGATTTGTTTGATTTGCGGTTGGGTATACGATGAAGCGGCTGGCGTGCCCGACGAAGGCATTGCCCCTGGCACCAAATGGGAAGATGTTCCACCAAACTGGGTTTGCCCGGAATGTGGCGCCCGCAAAGAAGATTTCGAGATGACTCAAATCTAAACTCCGAAAACCAATGGATCAATGACCGAACCACAAGCCGACCCCGCCAAAGCGTTTGAAGACCACGCCCCAACGCCGGTCAGGCCCAAGTTTGTTCGGCAGCTAGGGCAGTTTTCAGCAGGTTTGCTGATCGCAGCCCTGGTTTTGTTGACGGTAGGCCTGTTCGCCAAAAGCCAATCGGACAACATTCGCAATACACAGCTGGCCCAAATCAATTTGGTTGAAGGTCGCATTCAACAAGAATTGCTGGCCCTCAATGGCCCAGGCAGTGAAACCGTTCAACCTCAGGGCCTGAAGGCCCTGCTGGGTTTGGGCCAAGAGGTCAGCCAGCAAAACAAAGGAATTCAGTGGTTCGGTGCCCTGCACAGCCAAACCCTGCAAGTGTTGCTGACTCAAAGCATTGAAGCACTGTCGCGCCCCGTGGCCGGCATCAATTCAGATCTGGAAACCCAGCGCCAGCTGGAGACACAGCTTAGGCTGGACACACTGCCGAAACTGGCCCAACTCAAAGCACACATTGCCCAAGCCACCAACGGTTTCCTTGTCTTGGTATTCGGCCTTGCGACCTTGCTGGCTTCGATTGGCTTTGCCCTGGGCGTTCAATGGAACACCCATCGAAAAACACTTGCCCTGGGTCGTCGCGTACAAATGTTGAGCCGCGCATTGCATAGCCAACAAGAAAACGACCAGAAACGGGAGGGAGCCCACGCGGCCCTTGAAGGTGTGCTGAAAGCGTTGAACAGCAATCAGCAACTGGAGCATCGCGGCACGCTGATGCAAATTGGCCAACAACTTGAAGAACTGAACCAGAGCGGGCGGGCGGTGTTGCAGTTTGCAAAATCATTTCACCAGCTGTCTACCCAAGGCACCCAAGTGGTGAAATCAACCTTGAACAGCGAGCAACGCAACGCCAAAGCCGAAAACCACATGGAAATCATGCAAACCCAACTTGAAGGTTTGCGCGCCGACATTCGAAGCGCTGCGCAGGGCTTGCGGAAAGCCGGCGAGGTCAGCCGCCAGCTGCTGGGCCGGCTGGATTCCTCACAAATGGAATTGACCCTGACCGAACCCGAAAACAGCCGGCAATTGCAGCAACTGGTCGAGCAAAGCCAACAGGCCTTGAAAGAATCGATTGAGGGTTTGGTATTGGCCAGCCAAAAAATAAATGCAGGGCAGCATGAATCAAACAAGCTGGCCGAGTACATGGCTGTGAATCAAACCGCGTGGTCTAACCTGCTGAGCCAGGTTGAACAGGTGGCCGAATCTGCATCGCAAGAATCAGAAAGCGCCCTTCGCCTTGCCAAACGCCTGATGGAACAAAGCCAGCACACAGCACTGGCCTCGCCAAACAATCAAGCAGCCAAGGCACCACCGCAGCTGCTGCCCTGACCCGCGGTACAGCCATAGCAATGGTCACCCACCACCACTTCGATGGAATCAAGCGCGGTCTGCGTCAAATCAGCCAACGTCAGCGCCCTGCCCTGTGAATCGCGCACAGGCCAACCCAGTTGCTGGTTGAAGTCGCAATCGTACAGCGTGCCTTCGTAGTCAATCGACACCAGGCTGCGGCACATCACCGCCGCCAGGTTACTTTCCCGGTAAGCACCTTTCAGCGTGTTCATATAGGTCTCGAACGTGCCCTTGCTGATCAAGGTGCTGCCAAAACGGGCAATCGGCATGTTGGTGATTGTCACCAGGCCGGTGAAGCGAATGCCAAACTTCTCGAACAACACAGCCTTGTAATCGGCTTCCAGTGCTTCTTGCGGGGGTGGCAATGAAGGACCTTGTGGGTTGAACACCAAGGTCAAACGCAGCTTGTCACCATAACCCAGTGCATTCAGTTTTTGCAGGCCTGCAATGCTGGCATCGAACACACCCTTGCCGCGTTGCTTGTCCACATTGTCTTCAAGGTAGCAAGGCAAGGATGCAAAAATTTCAACTTCATTTTCAGCGAGAAATTCAGCCAAATCCTCATAGCCTGGCTCACTCAAAATGGTCAGGTTGCACCGGTCAATCACATGCACACCTGCTTTGCGCGCAGCCACCACCAGGCGCTTGAAGCGCGGGTTCATCTCCGGAGCACCACCGGTCAAATCAAGTTTTTTCACCCAACCCTGATTCATCAGCGCAATCAACTGGTCAATTTGCTCGTCTTGCATCAGCTCGGTGCGATTGGGGCCTGCATTCACATGGCAGTGGGTACAGCTTTGATTACACAGGTAACCCAGATTCACCTGAATGGTTTCCAGGTTCAAGCGCTTCACGCTGGGGAAGGTGGTACTTTTCAACAAATGAACTACTGAGTGCATGTAGGCTCCGGTTTCTGTGCGCCGCGCGGTTATTTCGTTTTCAGATAATGAGAGAATCAAGGCTTGCAAGCAAGATTGATCCGGTTTGATTATCGCGTTAATCGATAGTAACAAACTTACACAAGCTCATTCGCTCAAGCCATGATTCAAGTTACAGTCAACGGTGAAAATCGTGAAATGCCCGAGAACAGCACTGTGGCGCACCTTGTGGAAAGCCTCAAACTCACCGGCAAGCGCATCGCTGTCGAACTGAACGGTGAAATTGTGCCCAAAAGCCAGCACGCCACCACGCCATTGAACGCCGGGGTCAGCCTTGAAATTGTGGTTGCCGTGGGTGGTGGCTAAATAATCAGTACCAATCAGGAGCAGTACCCGCATGAACACCTCAACTGAAAAGCACAACGACACCTGGAAAGTAGGTGGCCGTGAATTCACCAGCCGCTTGCTGGTGGGCACTGGCAAATACGCCAGCCTCGATGAAACCCGCGAGGCCATCACTGAAAGTGGTGCTGAAATTGTGACAGTGGCCATCCGCCGCACCAACATCGGCCAAAACGCAGGTGAAGCCAGCTTGCTCGATTACATTCCGCCCAGCAAATTCACCTACCTGCCCAACTCGGCTGGTTGCTATACCGCCAAAGATGCGGTGCGCACCTTGCGCCTGGGTCGTGAACTGCTGGATGGCCATAATCTGTGCAAACTCGAGGTGCTGGGCGACCCCACCAACCTGTACCCTGACATGGAAGAAACACTGATTGCCGCCAAAGAACTGGTGGCTGATGGGTTCGACGTGATGGTGTATTGCTCTGACGATCCCATTTATGCCCGCAAACTGGAAGATGCTGGCTGTTTGGCCATCATGCCCTTGGCCTCGCTCATTGGTTCTGGCATGGGTATTTTGAACCCCTGGAACATCAACCTGATTCTGGAAAAAGCACAGGTGCCCGTGATTGTGGATGCCGGTGTGGGCACGGCGTCCGATGCCGCCATCGCCATGGAACTGGGTTGTGCTGGCGTATTGATGAACACCGCAATCGCCAAGGCACAAAACCCGGTGCAAATGGCCCGTGCCATGCGTTTGGCCACACAGGCCGGTCGCGATGCCTTTCTTGCGGGTAGAATGCCGAAAAAGTTTTACACGGCCAGCCCCTCTTCCCCTGTGGAAGGCGTTATTTCCTCCAGTTCAAAATGACAGACCAAACCCCCGACAATCCGTTTCGCGACCAGCACATCAAAAGTTTTGTGAAACGTCGGGGGCATATTTCACGCGCCCAAGAACGTGCCGTAGAAGAAGGCATGCCCAAATGGGGCATCGCCTACAGCCCACAAACCCACATTGATTTCGACAAGCAATGGGGCACACAAGGCCAAGCCAATTGGCTTGAAATCGGCTTTGGCATGGGCGAAACCACCGCAAAGATTGCCAAGGCACACCCCCATGTAAACTACTTGGGTGTTGAAATTTATACCGCCGGTGTGGGGTCGCTGATCAAGAAGATTGAAGAAGAGGGCATAGAAAACATTCGGATCATTTCCCATGATGTGGTCGATGTACTTCGCGACATGATTCCCGATGCCAGCCTTGACAAAGTGTTGCTGTATTTTCCCGACCCCTGGCGCAAGGCCCGCCACCACAAACGGCGACTCATCCAAGCTGAATTTGTGGCAAAGCTGGCGAAAAAGATGAAACCTGGCGGGGTGCTGCACTGTGCCACCGACTGGGAAAATTACGCCCACCACATGCACGATGTACTCAGCGTGGCGCCCGATTGGCAGAATGTGGCGCCAACACCCTTTGCGCCACGGCCCGATGACAGGCCTCTGACCAAGTTCGAGAATCGCGGATTGAAACTTGGCCACGGTGTCTGGGACCTTCTCTACCGTGTTCGCTGACACGGTTCAAACAGACCTCCCCTCTTGCGGTATGCCTTGCTGCGCCTGAATTTGCTTTAATCAGGCTCAACCTCGCAAATTCGATACGGCATGCTTTCATCGCAAAAAAACGGGCTGTTGCGCGCGCTGATCGCCAACAGCACCGTCATCTCGCTTAACTCACGCACGTTACTGGTTTGCGTTACAGCGCTGTTGGCCCTGTCACTTAGCATTTACGCCATTTTGAATAATCAGTTCAGTGCACAACATGCCGAACGCATAGATCAACTGCTCATTGCCAAAGCCCAAGCCATTGACCACAAGGACCACTCCGGGCACAACCACGCAATGGCCATGACGCCGGTGTATTACCACTCCGGCAATATTGAGGGTGCACAAGGCACACTGCACTGGCCCAAAGATTGTGAACTTTCCCAAGCCCCATCGGGATCAAAAATTCAGCGATTCAAGTGCGAAAACGGCGTTCGCCTGCACGCACTTCAGGCCATGCTGCCCCTGGAAGACGCTGCGAATCAAACAATCACCCTGTGGGCCACGCACATTCCAAATGCCTCACTGCTCAACATGCAAGTTGAAGACATTCTTGGACTTACCGCCCTGGTGCTGGTCATCAGCACCTTGTGCAGTCGCTGGATCAGTCAGTCCATCACCCAACCCCTGGGAGAAATTACCACCAGCGCGCAACTCATGGCCGAGGGAAATTACGATTGGCGACTTCCTGAAAGCTCCATTGGCGAAATCAACCAGCTGGCGTTCACCTTCAACCACATGGCGAAGAGCCTGCAAGAACGCGACAAGGTGATTCGGCGCACCGCCTACAAAGATCAATTGACGGGGCTGGACAACCGCGCGTATTTAACCCTTGCCCTGCGAGAACGTACGCAAAGCGCCCGCGAACCGTTGAGCATTGTGATTTGGGGAATCGACAACCTGGACAATATCAATGAAGTGCTGGGGCATGATGTTGCGGACAAAGTGTTGGTTAAAGTGGCACGCAAAGCCAGTCGCATTTGCCAGGAAAACCTGGTGATTGCGCGTCTTGAAGGCAATATTTTCTGCATGCTTTTGCCACGAGAATTGCTGGAAAGCATGCTGAAAAAACACACCCTGAAACGCATGTTGCATGGTTCACTGCGGGTACAGAACTATCAACTGGACATTCAAAGCCATGCGGGCCTTGCGCACTATCCCGAGCACGGTCAATGCCCCGAAACGCTAATGCGCCGGGCTGAAATTGCTCGCCAACTGGCCAAAAAAACACGCCAAACCAGCATTGTTTTCGAGGCGCGGCTTGAACAGCGTTCGGCCAATCGGCTTGAACTGATTGCCCAACTGCGCAAAGCCATTACAGACAACGAATTCTGCCTGTTTTTTCAACCCAAATTGAACCTGCGCACCAACAGCATTAACCAGGCGGAAGTGCTCTTGCGCTGGAACCACCCTGTTCACGGTTTGATTGCGCCTGGGGCCTTTATTGAACTTGCCGAGCAAACCGGCATGATCCGCGACATTACGCGCCTGGTTCTCAAACAAACCTACGCCATCATTACGCTGTGTGCCAATCAAAACATCAGGTTGTCAGTCAATCTTTCCGCGATGGATCTGGAAGATTTCAGCCTGATTGATTTCATGCAAACTTTGCACAAGCAGCAACCCGATGCCTCGCGCCATATTGTGTTGGAAATCACTGAAAGTGCAGCCATGCGAGACCCAGAGCAAGCGTTGGACATACTCAATCAGTTGGCTGCCATGCATTTTCAAATCGCGGTGGATGACTTTGGCACGGGCTACTCCTCACTGGCCTATTTGAAGCGCTTCCCGGTCACCGAATTGAAAATTGACCGCTCACTAGTGCAGGGCGCAGACCTGGACACGGATGGTCAGATCATTCTTGAATCAACCATCGAAATGGGCCACATCATGGGCTTGCTGGTCACCACCGAAGGTGTAGAAACCCAGTCCGAATACGAACTGGTTAAAAAGCTGGGGGCCGACTATGTTCAAGGCTTCTGGCTGTCCAAACCCATGCCGTTTGACGAATTCAAACTGAAACACCTGGTTGGCAACCACGACCAGCTGGTCCAACACCTCTAAACGGCTCAAATAGCACATCAAAATTGGTCGTATTTGACCCGGGCACCCTCGGCTTCGATATGATGTGAGCATGACAATTCACACATTCAAAGCATCACCGTGAAAATGAAACAGTTCGATGTCGCCATCATTGGCAGTGGTTTGGCAGGATTAACCACCGCCCTACAATTGGCCGACAAGCTCAAAGTGGCCATTATTTGCAAACGCTCGGTTTCCGACTCGGCAAGCCGTTGGGCCCAAGGTGGCATTGCCGCTGTGCGCGACCCTGCCGACAGCGTGGCCGAACATGTGCAAGACACCCTGGTAGCGGGTGGCGGCCTGTGCGAACGTGATGCCGTGCAATTCATTCTGGAAAACGCATCCAAATCCATCGACTGGTTGGTGGAACAAGGTGTGCCGTTTTCTCGCGAAGACGAAGAAGGCCCCAGCAATACCGAACCCAACGGGTTCCACCTGACCCGAGAAGGCGGGCACAGCCGCAGGCGAATCCTGCACGTGGCCGATGCCACAGGCGATGCAGTACAAACCACGCTGGAAGCCAAAGCGCGCAACCACCCCAACATTCAATTGTTTGAACACCACATGGTGATCGACCTGATCACCGGCGACCGGCTAAGCGAGAAAAAGGCCGGCATTTTGGGTGCTTACGTTCTGGACGAACAATCGCAACGCGTACTCACCCTGACCTGCCCTTACATTGTGCTGGCTTGCGGCGGCGCGGGCAAAGTGTACAACTACACCACCAACCCCGACACAGCCACGGGTGACGGGATTGCCATGGCCTGGCGTGCAGGATGCCGAATTTCCAATATGGAATTCATCCAGTTCCACCCCACCTGCCTGTACCACCCCTATGCCAAAAGCTTTTTGATTACCGAAGCGGTGCGCGGCGAAGGTGGTTTGCTGAAACTGCCCGATGGCACACGCTTCATGCCCGAGCACGACGAACGGGCAGAACTGGCACCGCGTGATGTGGTGGCGCGCGCCATCGACTTTGAAATGAAAAAACGCGGCCTGGATTGCGTGTACCTGGACATCAGCCATGAACCGGCTGAGAAACTGAAAAAACATTTCCCTACCATTTACAAACGTTGCCTTGAACTGGGCATCGACATCACCAAGCAAGGCATTCCTGTTGTGCCTGCTGCGCATTACACCTGCGGTGGCGTGGTCACCGACCACAATGCCCGCACCGACATTCCCGGCCTGTATGCCGTGGGCGAAACAGCCTACACAGGCCTTCACGGTGCCAACCGGCTGGCCAGCAACAGCCTGCTGGAATGCGTGGTATTGGGGCAAGCTGCCGCCAACCACATTTTGACCAAACCCAACCGCGAAACCATGGGACTGCCGGATTGGGACGAAAGCCGGGTTACCGACCCAGATGAAGAGGTGGTGATTTCCCACAACTGGGCAGAACTTCGCCAGACCATGTGGAACTACGTGGGCATTGTACGAACCGACAAACGCCTGGAACGGGCGCAGCACCGCATCCAATTGCTTCGTGCCGAAATTCTGGAGTTCTACAGCAACTTCCGCGTAAGCCGGGATTTGCTGGAATTGCGCAACCTGGTGGACGTGGCCGATTTGATCGTGACCAGCGCACTAAGCCGCAAGGAAAGCCGTGGTTTGCATTTCAGTGCCGACTACCCGGGCACCCTGCCCAAAGCATTCCCCACGGTGTTGCAACGACCCAAGAAAAAATGAATATGCGTGATTTCAAGGGAATCGGACAACCCCGTCGGGTTGACGCACCAAACCAACAATTCGCGCTCACTCCATTACTCGAAGCGAATAATCCACCGCCGTAACGTCTTTCGTGAGCGCCCCGATCGAAATGCGGTCCACACCAGTCTCGGCAATGGCTCGCACCGTGTGCTCGTTTACCCCGCCTGATGCTTCCAGAATAGCCCTGCCTTTGTTCACCTCAACGGCCACACGCATGGCCTCCAGCCCAAAGTTGTCCAGTAGCACCGACTTGGCACCAGCTTGCAGCGCCTCCTCAAGCTGAACCAAACTTTCAACCTCAATTTGCACACTCACATGCGGCGCACCCAAGGCATCGGCATTGGCCAGCACCGGGGCAATTCCTCCCGCAGCCGCAATGTGGTTTTCCTTGATCAAAATACCGTCGTACAACGCCAAGCGCTGATTCAAACCGCCCCCAACCCGCACAGCGTACTTTTGAGCCAAACGCATGCCGGGCAAGGTTTTTCGGGTATCCAGAATGGATGCTTTTGTGCCTTCAATCAGGCGCACAAAATGGCGTGTTCGGGTAGCCACTGCAGAAAGCAACTGCAAATAATTCATCGCTGAACGCTCGGCCGTCAGCAAAGGCCGGGCATGGGCATCAATCTCACACACCACTGTGCCAGGCTGAACCTCGTACCCCTCAGGCACTTGCCAACGCACCAAAGCATCCGGGCACAGTGCATTGAACACCCCGTTGAACCAGTCCTGCCCACACACCACCGCCTTGTCGCGGCACAGCAGCTGCGCCTTGCAGCGCTTGCCCTCGGGCACTAACAGACCGGTCCAGTCTGTATTGCCCATGTCTTCGGCAATCGCATCATGCACATTTTTCAGCAAGGCCAGCTCAAGCGCCGGCCCAAACGATTGAAAGAGTTCTGAACGGCTCATGCTGGCCCCACTCCCTTGTGTGCCTGTTCCAGGCGACCCTGGCCACGCGGCCCGGAAATACCATGTGTTTTCGCGAAATCCAGCATTCGGTCGATGCAACGGTAAGCCTGTTTGCCCAGCGCGGAGTCCACATGCACCTCGCCCAAGCCGGTATCAAACCCGGTCTTCAACACATCGCGCAGGTTTTTCAAACCATTCATGGCCATCCAGGGGCAATGGGCGCAGCTTTTGCAAGTGGCTGAATTGCCCGCGGTAGGCGCCTCAATCAAGGTTTTACCCGGTGCAAACTGACGCATTTTGTGCAAAATTCCGTTGTCAGTGGCCACAATGTAGGTGTCAACACCTGGGGTTTGCGTGGCCTTGATCAGCTGAGTGGTCGAACCCACCACATCGGCCAGTGCCACCACATCGGCTGGCGATTCCGGGTGCACCAACACCATGGCCTGCGGGTGCTGGGCTTTCAGCATTTTGAGTTCTTCAGCCTTGAACTCGTCGTGTACCAGGCACGAGCCCTGCCACAGCAACATATCGGCACCAGTCTGTTTTTGGATGTACTGCCCCAAATGCCGATCGGGTGCCCAAATCAGCTTTTGCCCCTGTGCATGCAAATGGCCCACAATGTCCAAGGCAATGCTTGAGGTCACCATCCAGTCTGCGCGCGCCTTCACGGCAGCACTTGTGTTGGCATACACCACCACTGTGCGATCGGGGTGTTTATCACAAAACGCGTTGAACTCTTCCGAGGGGCACCCCAGGTCCAGTGAACATGTGGCATCCAGGTCTGGCATGAATACGCGTTTCTCGGGATTCAAAATCTTGCTTGTTTCACCCATGAATCGCACGCCCGCCACCACCAGGTTCTGCTGCTTGCTCTCGCGCCCAAAACGCGCCATTTCAAGGGAATCTGAAACACAACCGCCAGTTTCCTCAGCCAGGTCTTGCAATTCAGAGTCCACGTAATAATGCGCCACCAACACGGCATCACGGGCTTTCAGCAAAGCCTTGATCTCCGCCTTCAAGGCAGCCCTTTCGTCGGGCCCCGGTTGCTGGGGCACACGGGCCCACGCCTGGGAGGGTTTACAACTGGTGGAGGGACTGGCCTGTGAGGGCAAATCGAACTCAACAGGCTTGATGTCTACTTGATTCACGGAACGCTCGGTTGGTGACAAGGAAAACACGCATTTTACTCCCTTGGCCCCAGAAAATCCCGGGAATCCAGAACGAAGAACGATCTGAACTTTTGAGTGCTCCCCGTCACTCAAAGGGAGCATTTTCATTAATGCGACAGCGCTCGTTGCCCAAATGCCCGAAGCACTTGTCTTTTTAGCCCTCATCAATACTCTTGGAGCACTCCACATGTTGAAGCAATCCCTTAAATCCTTGTCCATTCTGGCTGCATTGTTGTCCATGCACTCAGTTGCACAGGCCACCTGTCAAGGCAATGACTGTCAAGTTGAAATCGATGCCAATGTTGAATTTGACAGCAGTTATTACCTCAGCCCAAACCACAACGGCATTTTCATTCAAAGCAACACTGGCACCAATGCTGCAATCGTTGATCTGCAAAACGTGGTCATGCGCGACAACGGCGATATCACTGGTTCAGCCCAGGCCGTGGGCAACAACATTGCCATTTCTCTCAGTTCATCATCCAAAGTTCCTGTTCGCCATGTGTCCCAAAGCAACTATGGCGATCAACTGGCGTCAGTCAACCTGTCCCAGCGGAGCACATCAAAAACTGGCGAAGTTCTCATTGAAGCCGTTTCAATTGGCAACAACTTCAGCCTGAATCTTGACAACACAAGCCTGGCCGAATTGTCAGTGGCTCAGTGCAACGTCAGCGACAACGTGGCTGTGGCTGAATACCGTTGGGATCCAACCCGCCTCACAGCGTCAGCTACCGCAGTTGGCAACAACATTTCAATTGGCGGCGCACGTCCTTAATTGAACTTTTTTGCCCCAAGCGACAACCTACAGCCAAAGGTCGCTTGGGGCAAACCCACCCCCATAAATCCCATCCGGAAATACCAAGGAAGCCATCGAATGAAATTACTCAAACTTTGTTTTGCCACTCTTGCCCTGGGCCTTGGCAGCGCACACGCACAAACCTTTGAAGGCAATGTCAGTTCATTCGAAACACCTTTTGGCATGCGCAGCGTCACCGACATCGACTCACCCGCAGGCACACGCCGCGACGCGAATTTCAACCGCACCCAAGTTGACTCTCCAGGCTGGGGGTTCGCCGCCACCGCAATCGGCAACTTGATCAATGTACAAACCGACGGCAACAACAACACCGTTGTCATTAATGCCACACAAATCAACAATGGCGCTCAGAACGCCACGATTGATGGCGGCTTCTGATCCAAAGTCACTTACTGCTCTTGAATACACAAAGGCCCACTATGTCCCGCTATCCGCTTCCAAAATTTGCATTCATCTCGATGCTTGCCGCATCGGCCAGTGCATGTACAACGCTACCCTCCTTCAGTGAAGCGGAGTACGTCAGCCCCTTCGACGGAGCAAGCGTGGTAGAAAATACAACCCGCTACAGCCCTGCACTGGAATGCCTGAGACCCATGGTAGGCGGCCGAGGTCCCAATGCAAAACGGTTTGCAGTCGGGCGGGTCAGTGATTTCACGGGAAAAGAAGACCTGGTCAACGGAAAACGAATCACCCAAGGTGCAGCCTTAATGGTTATTTCTGCTTTGGCAAAAACCGGGGTGCCCATGGTTGAGCGGTTCGACACCTCGATTGCCGACATGGAATTGAAGTACTCCGACAACAAGTTGATCACCGACAACCCGGACAGCAAAGCACATCGGCAAATTTTTTCAGGTTCGCTGCCAGGCTCTGACTATCACATCGTGGGTGGCATCACCGAGGTGAACTACAATATTCGCAGTGGCAGCCTGGAGTCATCCATTCGCTTCATCGGCGCGGCAGCCCGCTACTTTGTCATGAACGTAGCAGTTGATCTGCGTGTAGTGAACACCAAAACACTTGAAGTGGTAAACACACAAAGCCTTCAAAAACAGATTATTGGTACTGAATTGAATGGCGGTTACTTCCGCCTGTTCAGCGATGGCCTGGTCGATGTGAATGCCGCTGAACGAACGCAAGAGCCAATTCAAAAAGGTGTTCGAATGGTGATTGAACATGCGGTGTTCAATATGCTGACCGAGATGAACAATTTGTCAGCACAAAGCTGTGCAAGATTAAGTACAGTCAAACCCGGCGAAATGCGCAGCAATCAAGCCGCCATGAATACGCCAGCCAAACAGCGCAGCAACAATTCAATCGTGCTAACCCCTCCACCCGCTTCAACCTCGGCAGGGCAAGACCCCAGCATTGTGATCGACCCCTACACCGGAGAAATCATTCGCGAAGCAAGCATTGAGAACGCCGCCACCGCGTCATCACAAAGCGAGGTAACTGAGTTGAAAGGCTTGTTTGGCAGTGGCAGCAACGCGCAAACCGCACCGCAGGAATCGACTAGCAACACCACCCGTGAAATGCAGGAAAAACTGCTGTGGGGCAGTCGACCACAGATTCGATAAGCAATTGGGTAACAACGGTTGCGGAGTAAGCAATACGCAGCGCACCAACAAAAAAGCCTCAAGAGTACTTGAGGCTTTTTTAATGGGGTTTTTTACCGGTTTATAGGGTCTTAAGCAGACTCATCCGACTGCACACCATCTTCCTTGATCGGTGAGGCCAAAATTTTGTCAATCCGCTTTTGATCCATGTCCACCACTTCAAATCGCCAACCTTCCCAATCCACCGTGTCTCCGGTGGCTGGCAAGCGCCCTGTCAACAACATCACCATGCCACTCAGGGTGTGGTAACGGCCTTTTTCTTCTTCCGGCACACTCTTGATATTCAAGGTGTCTTTCAGTTCCAGAATGGCAATGGCACCATCCAGCAACCACGAGCCGTCTTCGCGCTGTACAGCCCAAGAGTCTTCCTTGTTGTGCGGGGTAAACTCACCAGTCAGAGCTTCCATCAAATCGTGCAGGGTCACAATGCCTTCAAGTTCGCCATACTCGTCGATCACAAAGGCAATGTCCATGTTGTTGCTGCGGAACTGGGTTAACAGCTCCATGCCCGTCAGGGTTTCCGGCACAAACACACACTGCTGCAAATTGGTTGAAAAGTCGGGCATCTTGCCCTGTGCGGCGTAGGCCAAAGCCTGTTTGGCATGAATTACACCGATCAAGTTGTCAAGGTTGCCATCGACCACCGGGAAGCGTGAATACTGCGATTCAATCACACGCTTCAGATTTTCCTCCTGAGGCAGTCGAATATCGAGATACAACACATCGGAACGGGGAATCATGAGTGAACCCAGCTGGCGATCGTCCAAGCGGAACACATTGCGCAGCATGGTGTGCTCGCTGCTTTCGATGACGCCCGATACCGAACCCTCGTCCAACATGGCGTGAATTTCTTCCTCGGTCACACCGTTGTCGGTGTTTTCTTTCACACCCATAATGCGCAACAAACCGCGGGTCGAAAAAGACAAAAACATGACGAACGGGCGCGTGGCAATTGCTAGAATTTGCATGGGCCTTGCCACCAAGCGGGCAATGACCTCCGGGCTGATTTGCCCCAAACGCTTGGGCACCAGTTCACCGACCACAATTGACACATAGGTAACACCAACAACCACAATGGCTGTGGACACAATGTCTGTCATCGCCACTTCCAGGCCGAAGGTTTGCAACCAAAGCGCCAGTGGTTTGGCCAATACCGCCTCACCCACAATACCGCTCAGCACACCAATCGATGTGATACCAATTTGTACTGTTGACAAAAACTTGGTGGGATCTTCAGACAACTTGAGCGCAACCGCAGCGGATTTGTCACCTTCTGCAGCCAACTTCACCAAACGCGCCTTTCTGGCGGTAACCAGGGCAATTTCGGACATGGCAAACAAGCCATTGGTCACAATAAGACCAATCAGAATCAGCACTTCCACGTCAACTCTCCTCTTTTCAAGGGCAAAACAAGGGTGCCAAGCGCAAGGCTTAAAGGAGCATTGTCAAGCAGGAAGAACTTGGGAAAACGACGCGCAACGAGCGCTTTGAAGGGGGTTGCCAATGACGGCGCGGTGAAGTTTGAGCAACTTCGACAACTGGAACTATCCATATACGGTCGGGAAAGGCCCGAGCACTCCTATCAGAAAAAAACACCGCCTAATCGTACAAAGACGAAGGGGCGGTGTCAATTTTTCTTTTAAAAATCAGGTCTTGTGGTAAATCTCAGACCCTTTCTTGATGAACTCGATCGATTTTTCTTCCATTCCCTTGCTCAAGGCATCTTTTTCAGAAACACCCAGTTTTTCTGCGTATTCACGCACATCTTGGGTAATTTTCATCGAGCAGAAGTGCGGGCCACACATTGAGCAGAAGTGAGCCACTTTCATGCTTTGCTTGGGCAGGGTTTCGTCGTGGAATTCACGGGCCGTATCGGGGTCAAGCCCCAAATTGAACTGATCTTCCCACCGGAACTCGAAACGGGCCTTGGATAAGGCATTGTCTCGAATTTGAGCGCCAGGGTGCCCTTTGGCCAAATCGGCGGCGTGGGCTGCAATTTTGTAGGTGATGATGCCGTCTTTCACGTCTTTTTTGTTCGGTAAGCCCAAGTGTTCTTTTGGGGTCACATAACAAAGCATGGCACAGCCGTACCATCCAATTTGTGCGGCACCAATGCCACTGGTGATGTGGTCGTAACCCGGGGCGATGTCCGTGGTCAAAGGGCCCAGTGTGTAGAACGGGGCTTCATGGCATTCCTTCAACTGAATGTCCATGTTCTCTTTGATCAATTGCATGGGCACATGGCCTGGACCCTCGATCATTACCTGCACATCGTGCTTCCAGGCAATCTGGGTCAATTCGCCCAAGGTGCGAAGCTCGCTCAGCTGCGCCTCATCATTGGCATCCCAAACCGAACCGGGGCGCAAGCCATCACCCAGCGAGAAGCTGACGTCGTAAGCCTTCATGATTTCGCAAATGTCTTCGAAATGCTCATACAAAAAGCTTTCTTTGTGGTGGGCCAGGCACCACTTCGCCATGATTGAACCACCACGAGACACAATACCTGTCATGCGGCTTGCGGTAAGCGGCACATAAGCCAGGCGCACACCGGCGTGAATGGTGAAGTAGTCCACACCCTGCTCAGCTTGCTCAATCAGCGTGTCGCGGAAAATTTCCCAGGTCAGGTCTTCAGCCTTGCCATTGACCTTTTCCAGGGCCTGGTAAATAGGCACTGTACCAATGGGCACAGGGCTGTTGCGCAAAATCCATTCGCGGGTTTCATGAATATGCTTGCCAGTGGACAAGTCCATTACCGTGTCGCCACCCCAACGAATGGCCCAGGTCATTTTCTCGACTTCTTCACCGATTGAAGATGACACAGCCGAGTTACCGATGTTGGCATTGATTTTCACCAGAAAATTGCGACCAATGATCATCGGTTCAATTTCAGGGTGATTGATGTTGGCGGGAATGATGGCCCGACCACGGGCAATTTCATCGCGCACGAACTCTGGTGTAATTTGCTCAGGAATGGACGCCCCAAAAGACTGGCCTGGGTGCTGACGGGTCAGCAAATCAACCATTTTGGCGCCAATTTTTCCACCTGCGTTCTTCAGGCTTTCAATGTATTCCTGGCGGCGCAGGTTCTCGCGAATGGCCACATACTCCATTTCCGGCGTAACAATACCCTGGCGAGCGTAATGCATTTGCGTCACGTTTTTACCGGCCTTCGCCTTGCGCGGTTTGCGCTGCAAGTTGAAACGCAGTTCTGTCAGCTTGGGGTCATTCAGGCGCTCAATGCCGTATTCAGAACTGGGGCCACTCAGCAACTCTGTGTCATTGCGTTCTTCAATCCAGGCATTGCGAATGGCAGGCAAGCCTGAACGAATGTCGATTTTTGCAGTGGGGTCTGTGTAAATGCCGGAGCAGTCGTACACGTAAATCGGCGGATTTTTCTCGCCACCGAATGAAGTGGGTGTGTCGTCTTGTGAAATTTCACGCATGGGCACCTGAATGTCGGGCCGTGAGCCCTGCACATAGACCTTGCGGGAATTGGGAAGCGGCTTGACCGCAGCTTCATCCACCTTCGCGGTGGCTGCGAGGAAATCGGGATTGGCGCTCATGTGTACTCCTGTTGGGCGTGAATCGTTGTGCCGGGTGCATGAACATTCCACCCAGCCAAGCCCAAGGAGCAAAGCCAGTGAAACGCTTCCTGCAAACAGCATTATCTGCACAGGTGTGAGGGTTTTTCTCACCCGGCAACAATTTGCCAGGACCCCTGCGTTAAACTTGAATAAGCTCAAAGTATAGGCCCGCCTGCGTCGTACCTCAATACGCGGTTTGCACAAGGCGCTCTTTTTGTTCAACTTTCTCGGATCACGCAATTCAATGGGCAACAGACTCAGTTCAATCACCACCCGCACTGGCGACGATGGCACCACTGGCTTGGCCGATGGCAGCCGTTTGGCGAAAAACGATCTTCGTGTTCATGCCATGGGCGATGTCGATGAGTTGAACAGCCACATCGGCCTGATATTGACTGAAGCCTTGCCTGAGCGCCTGGCCACCGAACTCACCCGCATTCAGCACGACCTGTTTGATTTGGGCGCAGCCCTGTGCATGCCGGGTTTCGATGTGTTTCCACCCCAAGCAGTGGCGCGGCTGGAAGACTTGATCAAGGAGTTCAATGAACCCCTGCCGCGTCTGGAAGAATTTATTTTGCCTGGCGGCAGCAAGGCCTCTGCTTACACCCACATTGCGCGCACTGTTTGCCGCAGGGCGGAGCGGGTACTGGTGGACTTGAACCAGCAACAAAAACTGCCAGAAGACTTGCTTTTGTACATGAATCGCCTATCGGATTTCCTGTTTGTGGCTTCCCGCTGGATTCACCACAAGAAAGGCGTTCGCGATGTGCAGTGGAAGAAAGGGTTCAACCGCCCACAAGAATAAGTTCGCTTGCAGGCTTGATTAATCGCTACTTCGACTCGGTTTTGGCTGGGCTCACGGCATTGCTGACCGCTGCGCCCGCTTCTTTGGGTGGATAGAAGAACTCGCCAGGGCTCTTGAAAAACCGCTTGAAAATACGCCCCGCCAAAGACAGGCTTTCCAATCTTCGAACACCACGTGCACGTAAGGCGGTAAAAAACGCCAGGCTAAAGCTGACGCCCAGGTTCACCATACCGATCAGGAACACACCCACGGCGGCAATCGCCACCTCAAGCCCGCTCAACATGAATTCATGGGCCTGAATTCCGTAAGCCATGTTTGCCGCGGCAAAGGTAATGTGCCGAATGTCGATTGGCAAACCAAGAATGAGTCCTATAAAACCTGCCGAACCCAACATGCAACCGAAAAAGAAGTTGCCTGCCAAGGCCCCTGTGTTTTTGCTCAAATAATCGGCCAGTTTGTTGGCACGCACCACACCCAAGCGCTTGCGCAACCAGGGCACCTTCCGAATTCTGTCCGGAATACGGTGGTAAATCGACAGGTTATCGTAGTAACCCGCAATAACACCCGCCAAAAACAGAAAAACCCCGGCGATTGCCGCATGGGGCAAAGCTGCCGACAACAAGGGATTGAGCTCCAGCAACATTTTTTCGCCCTTCTCAATTGCCACAGGCGGCTCTCCGAGCAGGAATGTAAGCCCCACAGCCACCACGGTGGCAGTGGCAAATGCTGGCAACACATTGCCCCAAATCGAGATGAATTGGGTGCGTGCAACCTGGGTAATCAAATCAGCCACCCGGTCGGCCGAGCTTAAGCGCCCGTTGGCAGCATCAATGGCCGCTGCGATTCGCGCTGCGGTCATGGCTGGCTGCTTGGTGGCAATGGTGAAACCCAACAGGTGAATGATCACAAAGCCAATGCCGTAATTCAGGCTGAAAAATACGGCCTCCCAAAATGGGGGCAAATGCCAACTTGAAATGCCGGCCTTGAACAAAGAAAGAAGCGCGATAATAACGCCCGCGCCCATGGCCGCTTTGGCCATTTTCCAGTACTCGGCGCGGGTTTCTGTGGCGTACTTCTCACCCGACTGGCTAGCATGTTCAGTAATTCGCAACGCCAGCTTGTCAGTCAAGCCACGCCACAAATCGGTAATGGAATGTTTGCGGTTTTCCTCTTTGGTCAAGGTGCAGAAAAACTGCACGCATGTGCCTACCCGGTTTTCTGTGGGCAAGGCGCCCAGTAGTTGCAGCAGTCGTCGCATGCGGTTGATCGATTGTTCGAGCCGAATCAGCTGCATACTTAAGGTGACTGAAATACCTTGCACGCGAGCCTGCGCATAGGCTTTCTTGATTTGGCCCTGACACTGGTCCAACAACACATCCAGGTGGTCGCCCAAATCGTGCAAGGGCTCCATATTGCTCAGCTTTTCATGGGCCTGCCCAATCATATTGCGCAATTCCAGGTGCTGCTCAACAAAAGGTGAAGTGTGCCGCTCTGAAATACCCAGGCAGCGTACCACTTCGGAATCAATGCCCAGGGCCGCGATTCGCACCGCCAGCATTTCCATGGCCTCAAGCATTTCGTGCTGAATGCGCTTCCACAACGGCATGGCGGGGTCTAACCATTCCAGCACATGAAACAGGCGGGTCCAGCTGGCCACACTGATTGATTCAAGCCATTCATGATCATCTGGTTTGGTGAACATCAGGCTGAGCGATTCACGAACGGTTTTGTCTTCGACCGTGGCCGGCAACAGGCGCTGAAATATCCTGTTTTTCATGGCCTGACCAAATGTTTCATTGCCCAGAATACCGAGCTCGGCAAAGGTATACCGGTAACGTGATTCTTTCAGGAATTGTTCAAGGTAGCCCTTGACCTGCACACGCAGGTCGTTGGACTGCTCAAGCGCTTCCACCAGCATGGAAAATCGCCGCTCGATTTCGAAGTCGGAGCCCGGAGCCCCTTCTCGAAACCATTCCATGAGGTGACACAGGTGGGCAATGTCCGCCTCATGCCTGGTGTCTGGACCCATCCCGTTCAGGATGGTCAGCAGCGCACCTCGAATATTGTAGTTTGGGTTCGTTGCCATATTCTGAATACCTAGTCCGAGGGCTAGTGTACCCGATGAATTGGCTATTTACTCCAACTGTCCTTCAGCGTAGTGGCCCGATTGAACACCGGGTTTTCCAGAGTATGGTCCTTCAAATCAGGCACAAAATAGCCGTGGCGCTCGAACTGGTACACCGTGCCAGACCAGGCATCCTTCAGCCCTGCCTCCAGATAAGCCTTCACTTCGGTCAGTGAATTGGGGTTCAAGCTGTCCATGAAGTTTTTACCACCAGAGTCGGGGTGCTCTTCGGTAAACAGGCGATCGTAAAGGCGCACAGTGGCAGGCAGGCAGTCCTCTGCATCCACCCAATGAATATTGCCTTTCACCTTGTAGTTGTCTGCACCTGGCGTGCCCGATTTGCTGTCCAGAAACACCTGGGCATGCACGGCGATTACTTTGCCGTTTTCATCTTTGTCGCAGCCCGTGCATTCAATCACATAGCCATATCGCAGGCGTACTTTGTTGCCCGGGAACAGGCGGAAAAACTTTTTCTCCGGGTTTTCCTGAAAATCCTCCGCTTCAATCCACAGGCGTTTGCCGATGGTGAACTGGCGCATACCCCAATGCGGGTGGTGCGGATGAACAGGCGCGGTGCACATGTCGGCCCAATCGTCGTCCACGTTGTCCAGGATCAATGGAATTGGGTCGAGCACCGCCACCGCACGGTGGGCAATTGGGTCAAGCGTGTCGCGTAAAGCGCCTTCCAGCACCGAATAATCAATCCAAGAATCGGATTTGGACACGCCAATGCGGGCACAAAACAACTGAATTGCCTCAGGTGTGTAGCCACGACGGCGCAAACCCACAATGGTCGGCATGCGGGGGTCGTCCCACCCATTGAGTTTGTTTTCAGTTACCAGTTGCTGCAATTTGCGCTTGCTGGTGACCACATAGCTTAGGTTCAGACGGGCGAACTCAATCTGCTTGGGCAAGGGGTGGCTTAGAAGGGGCTTTAACACACCGCCATCCGCCGTTTTGTGTTCAGAAGCTAAGTTGTCCAGAAGCCAGTCGTAGAACGGGCGCTGGTCTTCGAATTCAAGCGTACAAAATGAATGGGTTATGCGTTCCAGCGCATCTTCGATGGGATGCGCAAATGTGTACATGGGGTAAATGCACCAGTCATCGCCAGTGCGGTGGTGAAATGCCCGGCGAATGCGGTAAACGGCCGGGTCACGCATGTTCATATTGGGGCTGGCCATGTCAATTTTGGCACGCAGCACCGCAGCGCCATCGGGCAGTTCGCCCGCGCGCATGGCGCGAAAACGGGCCAGGCTCTCAGCGGCTGGGCGATTGCGGAATGGGGAATCCACACCCGCTTGGGTCAAGGTGCCGCGATTGGCACGCATGTCATCTGCATTCTGTTCATCAACGTAAGCCAAACCCGCTTGAATCAGGAATTCAGCGGCTTGGTACATGAATTCGAAATAATCGCTGGCGTAATACAGGTTGTCGTCACCAAAGTTTTCCCAGCGAAAGCCAAGCCAATGCACGGCATCCAGAATGGAATCCGCGAATTCCTCGCTTTCTTTTTCTGGGTTGGTATCGTCAAAGCGCATGTGGCACGCGCCACCGTATTCTTTGGCCAAACCGAAATTCACACAAATGGCCTTGGCATGGCCCACATGCAAGTAGCCATTCGGCTCGGGCGGAAAACGCAGGCGAATGTTCGCGGGATCAGCGGGCGCACCGTCGTGCACATCGGCCCCTCCGGGTTTGCCGGCCCACGGGCGTACCTGATACTCGGGCTTTTTCAAGTCCGCATCAATGATGTTGCGAAGGAAATTCGAGGCGGGGGCGTTGTCGGCCCCGGCATGGGTATTTTTGTTTGCAGAATCAGACATCAGCACATCCTGTTGGCGAATGCGCTGATGTTAGCAAAAACAAGCCTTAGGCAACGGCCAAGGCCTCGCCCTTCTTGGAAGAAATTCCAGTAAATGCGAAATCCAGTTCAGGCTGCTTGCCATTCATGATGGACGCGATTGATCGGCCCGAACCACAAGAATGGGTCCAACCCAAAGTGCCATGGCCTGTGTTCAGGTACAGGTTTGAAATTTTGGACACACCAATGTAAGGCACGTTCGAAGGGGTCGCGGGGCGCAAACCAGTCCAGTACACAGCCTGCTCCGGGTCAGCCATGCCGGGGAACAGCTCCATGACACGGCGGGTAATTGCCTGGCAACGCACATGGTTCAAGTTGGTACTGTAGCCATTCAATTCTGCGGTGCCTGCAATGCGCAACTTGTCGCCCAGACGGCTGAATACCAGTTTGTATTCATCGTCTGTCAGGCTGACTTGTGGGGCCTTGCTGGCGTCGTCGATTTGCAGGGTGGCCGAGTAACCCTTGGCTGGGTAAATCAGCAAATCCACGCCCAGGTCTTTTACCAGCATTGGGCTGTAGCTGCCCATGCACAGCAGGTACTTGTCAGCTTTCAGCACTTGTACTTGACCATCCGCGCCACGCACGCGCACACCGCTGATTTGGCCACCTTCAGTGTCCAAGCCCAGAATGGCGGTGTCGTACTTGAACTCAACGCCTTTTTCCGCGCACAGCTTCGACAGGTTTTGTGTAAACACATGTGCATCGCCGCTTTCATCTGCATCAGTGAAGGTGGCGCCAGCAATTTTGTCTTTCACAGTGGCCAATGCGGGTTCAAGGCGAACTGCTTCTTCTGCGCTGATTACTTTTCGGTCGCAACCAAACTCGCGCATGATTTCAGCAGGTTCCAGTGCATCGTCAAATTCTTGCTGGTTGGTGTAGAAATGCAAAATGCCTTTGGTGAGGCAGTTGTACTGAATACCAGTCTCGGCGCGCAGTTCTTGCAGGGTGCTGCGGCTGAATGTGCCTAGGTTCACCATTTGAATAATGTTATGGCGTGTGCGCTCGGGGGTGCATTCACGCAAAAACTGCATGCCCCAGCGCCACTGGCGGGCATCGGCGCGCAAACGGAACAGCAGGGGCGCATCTTCTTTCATCAACCACTTCAGCACTTTCTTGGGTGCGCCCGGGTTGGCCCAGGGTTCAGCATGGGACACAGAAATTTGGCCACCATTGGCAAAGGAAGTTTCCATGCCTGCGGCAGGCTGACGATCCACCACAGTCACGTCGAAACCTTCTTTTTTCAAAAACCAGGCGGAAGTAATGCCGGTAACACCAGCACCGAGAACAATAGCTTTCATGAGGATAAGGCTCCACAAACAGTAAAAAGGGCTTTCGGCAAACAATTTGCCTTGTAGCCCCTCTCTGTCCGTTTGCCTGAAAGATTCACAACGGGTTGCGTTGCTTGCCTCTTCGGCGGCTGTACTTACGCGGCGATTGGCCGCGCACAGCGCTCTCCAGATTTGAATTCTTGAACCTGTACTGAAGCCTGAGCGTTCATGGGGATTGCGCCTTCGGCGGACCAGCACAGATACGCGCTAGCCACTCTCCAGATTCAGCCTTCAATTGTACTACCGCCGATCTGGAGAAGCCAGTCTAAATTACTTCTTCAAGGAATCACGGATTTCACGAAGCAACAGAATATCTTCAGGAGTGGGTGCTGGCGCGGCTGGTGCGGCCTCCTCTTCCTTGATCAGAGCTTTGGTCAATTTGCTGACCTGACGAACCATCATGAAAATAATGAAGGCCAAAATAATGAAATTAATCAGCACCGAGATAAAGCTGCCATAGGCCAACACAGGCACGCCAGCAGCCTTGACGGCGGCCAGCGTGGGGGCCACTCCCGCCGGAATTTCTGCCAAAGGCAAATACAGATTGGAGAAATCGAGACTGCCAAAAATACGACCCACAATCGGCATGATGACATCATCAACCAGGCTTTTAACGATGCCGCTGAAGGCACCACCAATGATCACCGCCACAGCCAAATCAACCACATTGCCTTTTACTGCGAACGCCTTGAAGTCTTTGAGCAAACTCACGCTGCCTCCTTGTTGAATGTATACCAATGTAAAAGTCCAATACCCGCGCAGATTATCGCTGTGGAATCCTTTCAGGGCAATACGGCGAGTGCCCGGTGGTGATAAAATCGCACCTCTTTGATTCAACAACAGAAAGTGAGCCATGGCAGGACACAGTAAATGGGCCAACATTCAGCACCGCAAAAACCGGCAGGATGAAAAACGCGGCAAGGTGTGGACGAAAATCATTCGTGAAGTCAGCGTGGCGGCCCGAGTTGGCGGTGGCGATGTGGCCACGAACCCACGCTTGCGCCTGGCCATGGAAAAGGCTGCTGCGGCCAACATGCCCAAAGACAACGTGCAGCGCGCCATTGCCAAAGCCACAGGCGAAGCCGAAGGTGTGAATTACGAAGAAATTCGCTACGAAGGCTATGGTGTGGGTGGCGCAGCCGTAATCATCGACTGCATGACGGACAACAAAGTGCGCACTGTGGCTGAAGTTCGCCATGCGCTGACCAAGCACGGTGGCAATTTGGGCACCGACGGTTCTGTTTCTTTCATGTTCAAGCATTGTGGTCAGTTTATTTTTGCCCCCGGCCACAGCGAAGACACGATCATGGAAGTGGCGCTGGAGAATGGGGCCGATGATGTTGTTACTTCCGACGATGGCGTGATCGAGGTAACTTGCCCTGTACCCGATTTTCATACCCTGAAAACCGCTTTTGAAGCGGCGAACATGAAATTCGAAAACGCAGAGCTGACCATGAAACCTGCAAGCGAGACCGAGCTTGAGGGCGACGATGCCATTCGCATGCAAAAAATTATTGACATGCTGGAAGACCTGGACGACGTGCAACAGGTTTACACCAACGTGATCATCAACGAATAAAAAGTACGGAGCACTACACACATGAAAATTTTGGTGATTGGATCAGGCGGCCGCGAACATGCCATGGCATGGCGTATTTGCCAAACCCCGGGCGTAACAAAGGTATTTGTTGCTCCTGGCAATGGCGGTACTGCCCTGGAAGCCAAAATGGAAAATGTGCCAATCAGCGACCTGACCGAACTAGCCGATTTTGCAGCCAAAGAACAAGTGCACCTGACCGTGGTTGGTCCGGAAGCGCCATTGGCCGCGGGGGTGGTTGACCTGTTCCGCCAGCGCGGCTTGCGTATTTTTGGCCCAGCCAAACTTGCAGCCCAACTGGAAAGCTCGAAGGACTACGCCAAGGCCTTCATGAAGCGACACAAAATTCCCACTGCGGAATATGAAACCTTTACCGATGCTGCCAAAGCCCACGATTATGTGAATGTCAAAGGTGCCCCCATTGTAATCAAGGCCGATGGCCTGGCCGCGGGCAAGGGCGTGGTTGTTGCCATGAGCCTGGAAGAAGCCCACCAGGCCATTGACGACATGTTGCTGGGCAACAGCATGGGCAGTGCCGGTTCTCGGGTTGTGGTTGAAGAATTCCTGGAAGGCGAAGAGGCCAGCTTTATCGTGATGGTCGATGGTGTGAACGCTTTGGCCATGGCCAGCAGCCAAGACCACAAACGCCTGCTGGATAGCGACCAAGGCCCCAACACCGGTGGCATGGGTGCGTACAGCCCCGCCCCCGTGGTTACGCCCACCATGCACGCCCGCGTGATGCGAGAGGTTATTTACCCCACCATCGCCGGCATGAAAAAAGACGGCCTGGTGTACACCGGCTTTTTGTATGCGGGCTTAATGATCGACGACAAGGGCGACATCAAGGTACTGGAGTTCAACTGCCGCATGGGCGACCCGGAAACCCAACCCATCATGATGCGCCTGAAAAGCGACTTCGTGAATTTGCTGGACCACGCCATTGATGGCACGCTGGACAAGGTTGAAGCAGAATGGGATCGCCGCACCGCTTTAGGCGTAGTGATTGCCGCGCACAACTACCCACAAACCCCGCGCACGGGCGATGAAATTACCCTGCGCGCCGAAGCCAGCGACGAAGCGGTTGTATTTCATGCCGGAACTGTTGAAAAAAATGGCAAGGCAGTGACCGCGGGTGGTCGCGTGTTGTGCGCCACCGCCTTGGGCGACACCGTGCGCCAGGCACAGGCCAAAGCCTATGAATTGATCGACACTATCAGCTTTGATGGCATGCAGTTTAGAAGCGACATTGGCTACCGCGCCATCAATCGCAAGTAATCAGGACTTAGAGCAATGACACCTTCTGAACTGAATCAGGTAAAGCAATACCTTCAAGGCCTTCAAAGCAGCATCATCGCGGGCATTGGTCAGTTCGAAAGCAAACCTTTTTTGAACGATTCCTGGGAGCGGGCTGAAGGGGGCGGCGGTTGCAGCCGCGTGCTGGAAGAAGGCAGCTTGCTGGAGCGTGGCGGTGTCAATTTCAGCCATGTAATGGGCGACAAGTTGCCCGGCTCAGCCACTGCCAGCCGCCAGGGCCTTGCTGGTGCCAGTTTTGAAGCCATGGGTGTATCACTGGTATTTCACCCCCGCAACCCTTATGTACCCACAGTACACATGAATGTGCGCCTGTTTGCAGCCACCACCGTGGAAGGTGAATCGGTGTGGTGGTTTGGCGGCGGCATGGATTTAACCCCCTACTACGGCTTTGAAGAAGACGCAAAACACTTTCACCAAAGCTGCAAAAATGCACTCGACCCCTTTGGTGCGCACTACCATGCCAAGTTCAAGAAATGGTGCGACGAGTATTTTTACCTGAAACACCGCAAAGAACCCCGCGGTGTAGGCGGTGTGTTTTTCGATGATTTTTCCGAGCTGGGTTTTGAGCAGAGCTTTTCAATGACTCGCAACGTGGGCGATGCCTTCCTGAAAGGCTACCTGCCCATTGTTGAGCGCCGCATGAACATGGCCTACGGCGAACGCGAACGCGACTTCCAGGCCTATCGGCGTGGCCGCTACGTTGAATTCAATTTGGTATTCGACCGTGGCACCCTGTTTGGCCTGCAAAGCGGTGGCCGCACAGAATCAATCCTGATGAGCATGCCCCCGCAGGTGAAATGGCGCTATGACTGGCAACCTGAGGCAGGCAGCGCCGAGGCAAGGCTGTACACCGACTTTCTGGTGGACCGCGACTGGCTGGCGGCCTGAGCCATGCCCACACGGCAAATCTGCATCATTGGCGGCACCTTCAACCCCATCCACATGGGGCATTTGCAAATGGCTCGTTCAGCCCAAGCACAGTGCATGGCCGATGAAGTGTGGTTTATGCCCGCAGGCCAACCTTGGCAAAAACCCAACGCAGACCTTGCACCTGCCGATGTTCGTAAAAAATTGGTTGAACTCGCCATTGAGGGCGTGCACTCCTGGCGCATGGAACCCTTCGAAATTGAGCATGAAGGCCCCACCTACACCGTGGACACGCTTGAGAAGCTGAGCGAACAGCACCCTGACCACAAACTTTCCTTTGTGATTGGGGCTGACCAATTGGCCAACCTGACCAGCTGGAAACATTGGCAAAGCCTGTTTGATTACGCCCGTATTGGCGTGGTGGACCGCACCCAGTGGGGCGATTTTCAGGTGCCCGAGGCTTTAAAACGACATTTGCTCCAAGATCGCCTGTTTCGCATACCCATGCCCAGCGTGAACATCAGCTCAACCCAAATTCGAAGGCAATTCCAGCTGTTACAGTCTGGCAACGCCGAAGTCCGGGAAACCGCCCGCTTCAAACTTGAGGCCAGCCTACCCACCGCTGTGCTCAAGTACCTGACACTGCACCCAGTTTATGGTCGCGCCCAGCCCTGAAAGTTGTTAGAATTCAGGCAATTAACAAACCTTTGGAATTGCATGGAATTGCGTAAACTGCAGCGCGTCGTGATTGACGCCCTCGAAGACATCAAAGCACAAGACATCGCCGTTTTCGACACGACCCACCTTACCGGTGTTTTTGACCGGGTCATCATTGCCTCAGCCTCTTCAAACCGCCAAACACGCGCTTTGGCCAACAACGTTCGCGAGAAAACCAAGGAAAACGGTGGCGAAGTGTTCAGCACCGAAGGTGAAGACACCGGCGAATGGGTACTGGTCGACCTGGGCGATGTGGTGGTGCATTTGATGCAACCCGCCATTCGCGAGTATTACAACCTGGAAGAAATTTGGGGTGGCAAGCCCGTGCGCGTGAAGTTGAACCCGCACAGCCTGAGCAAACCAATGCCCGGCGTGGATTATTTCCCGCAGCAGGCCGAGGCCTATTCAAGCCAGTACAACTAAGATTTTCGCTTCGCTTTGAAAATCCACGTTATCGCCCTGTCTCACAAAATCGAGCCATGGGCGCAACAGGCCGTAGATCAGTTCCAGAAACGCTTTCCAGGCGACTGGAAGCTGACCATCAAAGAATTGAAACCTGAAGACCGGTCTGCGGGCAAACCCGTGGACCAAATTCTCGCCAAAGAAGCCGAGCGCATTCGAGCGGCCATACCCAATGGCGCACGCGTCATTGCACTCGATGAACGGGGGGAACGCCACACCAGCAAAGCCTTGGCTGAGCAACTTCAGAAATGGCACAACAGCAGCGAAACCTTGTGCCTGCTCATCGGCAGTGCCGATGGGCTTGATGAAAACCTGAAGCGGCAATGCCAGGGCATGTGGCGGCTATCCGACCTTACCCTGCCCCATGCACTGGCGCGCGTGCTGTTGGTGGAAGCGCTGTACCGCGCATTTTCCATTACCATTGGGCATCCGTACCACCGCGAATAAGCCCCAACATGAACACACCCGTTCGCCCCGAGCACAGTGGCCTGCCGGCCCAGGTTTGGCTTGCTTCGCGCAGCCCGCGCAGGCTTGAATTACTTGAAACACTCGGATTAAAAGTGCAGGTGTTTCTGGCGCAGAGTAGCTCAGAGGCCGAAGCGCTTGAAGCGCCTTTTGAACACGAAGACCCCTTGCTGTACGTGCAACGCGTGACCCAACTGAAACTGAATGCAGCGCTTGAGGCCATGCGTGCGCAACAATTAAGCGGGCTGGTATTGGCGGCCGACACCACAGTTGCACTGAACGGCACCATTCTGGGCAAACCGCAACATGCGGCGCAGGCCTTTCAAATGCTGCAAAGCCTGTCCAACACCACCCACGAGGTGCATACCGCAGTGGCTGGCGCTTGGCTTCATGTCGATGGCAGCACCACTGCAACCAGAAGCACCGTGCAAACGTCACACGTGGAGTTCACAAAACTTCCCGAAACCTTCCTCCACGCCTACATCGACAGTGGCGAGCCCTTCGACAAAGCGGGCGCCTACGGCATTCAGGGGATCGCAGGGCAATACGTTCGTCACATTTCCGGCAGTCATTCTGGCATTATGGGTTTACCACTGTTTGAAACCAGCGAATTGATACGCCAACTCCAAACAGCGGCCCAAAACAGAAACTGAGCTGCAACAAGAATCGATTAATACCCAAGAAGCAAAAGATGATCAACGAACAAATACTGGTGAACGTGACACCGCAGGAAACGCGCGTGGCCATTGTTCAGCACGGTGCTGTGCAAGAACTTCACATTGAACGCACATCCACACGCGGCATTGTGGGCAATGTGTACCTGGGCAAAGTAGTACGCGTGTTGCCCGGCATGCAATCTGCATTTGTCGACATTGGATTGGAGCGCGCAGCGTTTCTGCATGTGGCCGACCTGTGGGAACACCGCACCTACAACCACCACCAATCGAAACAGAATGGCAACCCACCGCCCGCCATTGAAAAAATGGTGTTCGAGGGGCAAACCATTATTGTGCAAGTGAGCAAAGACCCACTGGGCACCAAAGGCGCCAGGCTCACCACGCAAATCAGCCTGGCAGGCCGCATGTTGGTGCACCTGCCGCAAGACCCACACATTGGTGTTTCACAGCGCATTGAGAATGAAGGCGAGCGAGAAGAGCTGCGCGCAAAACTAACTCGCCTGCTGCCCGAAAACACCGGTGGCTTTATTATTCGCACGCACGCCGAAGAAGCCACCGATGAAGAATTGACCGCAGATGTGAATTACCTGCGAACCCGCTGGCGCGAGATGCTGGAATTGACCCGCACGAAGCCCGCACCCAGCCTGATTTACGAAGACCTGACCATGGCGCAGCGCGTGGTGCGCGACCTGGTGAGTGCCGACACCCAAGCCATTCTGATTGATTCAAAAGAAACCCTGAAAAACCTGCTGACCTTTGCTGAAACCTATGCACAGGAAACCAAAGACCGCCTTCAACTGCATCAAGGAGAGCGGCCTCTTTTCGAGCTGTACAACATTGAAGATGAATTGCAAAAGGCGCTGGGCCGTCGGGTTGAACTGAAATCGGGCGGTTATGTAATCATTGACCAAACTGAAGCGCTCACCACCATCGATGTGAACACGGGCGGTTTTATTGGTGCCCGCAATTTTGAAGAAACGGTGTTTAAAACAAACCTGGAAGCGGCGCACGCGATAGCGCGCCAACTGCGCTTGCGCAACCTGGGTGGCATCATCGTGATCGACTTCATCGACATGAGCACCGAGGAACACAAAAAAGCGGTGCTAGCGGAACTTCAAAAGGCGTTGGACCGCGATCGCGCCCGAACCAGCGTGACAGACTTTTCTGCACTGGGCCTGGTGGAAATGACCCGCAAGCGCACCCGTGAAAGCCTGGCCCATTTGTTGTGCGAACCATGCCCCAGCTGCCAGGGCAAGGGGCAGGTTAAAACAGCCCAAACAGTAGCCTATGAAATAATGCGGGAAATTGTGCGCGAAAGCCGCCAGTTCAACCCCAAAGAATTTCGCATACTGGCCAGCCCAGCCGTGATCGACCTGTTTCTGGAAGAAGAGGCCCAACACTTGGGCATGCTGGAAGAGTTTGTGGGAAAGCCAATTACCCTGCAAGTAGACAACCTGTTTGTGCAGGAACACTACGACATTATTTTGACCTGACCTAAGCGCGATGAACCTGAGCCAAGCCAGCCAGCAACGCCTTGACCTTTTGGCCCAAGACAGCGGCAAGCGGGTGTTGCTGCCCTGCCCTTTGAACCAGCGTGCATTCGATTTTTCCAGCAACGATTATTTGTGCCTGGCCCAGCGCGCCGACATTGTAGAGGCAGGCCATGAATGCGCGAAAAAATACGGTGCAGGTGCAACCGGCTCACGTTTGTTGTCAGGCAACCTCGATTGCTTTGAACAACTGGAATCGCAAGTTGCACAATTCAAAAACGCTGAAGCCGCACTAGTATTTTCAAGCGGCTACCAAGCCAATGCCAGCGGGTTGGCCGCACTGCTGGACAAAAGCCTGTGGGGTGGCGTGGTGGGTGGCACTGAGCCCCTTGTGTTCACCGACCGCCTGAACCACGCCAGCTTGCACCATGCCTGCCAACTTGCGGGGGTGAAACAAATTCGTTTTCGCCACAACGACATGGCGCATTTGACTGAGCTGCTGGATAAACACACGGAATCCAGGCAGCCAAAAATTATTGTTTCAGAAACGGTTTTTGGCATGGAAGGTGATCTACTGCCGGTTGAACAACTCGCGGAAACTGCCCTGCAACACAACGCTGTGGTGTACCTGGACGAAGCCCACGCCACGGGAATTTGGGGACCGGAAGGTCGAGGCCTTGGGGCGATGCAACACCCCGCCATAGATGCACTGAAAACCTTGGGGCACTGGGTCATCATGGGTACCTTCAGCAAGGCTGTGGGGGTCAGCGGGGCGTACATTGCATGCAGCGAAATATTCAAACAATACCTGGTCAACCGTTGCACCGGCTTTGTGTATTCCACCGCGCCCTCGCCTTTTGTAATTGGCGCAGTTGGCAAAGCATTGGAAATTATTCCGGGCCTGAATAAAGAACGGGGCATGCTGCACACCGCCGCAGACACACTGCGCAACCAGGTACATAAACTGGGCTTCGACACGGGCTTGTCGAACACCCACATTGTTCCCTTGGTGGTGGGCAGTAACAATGCATGCCTTGAACTCAAGACCCATTTGCAACAGGCAGGCATTCGAACCTCTGCCGTACGCCCTCCCACCGTGCCCCCCAATGCCGCACGGGTTCGGCTTGCACTGAACACTGGCCACACTCTTACAGTGTATGAGCAACTGCTCCACGCACTGGCCAGCTGGAAGGTGGGCACATGAAGCAGCCCGAAATAACGCAAGTGCTATTGATGGCCCACGGCTGGGGTTACAACCACCGTTTCTTCAATGCCTTGTTGAATACACTTCCCGCAAATACACGCGAGACTACCTTGTTTGTTTGCCTGGAAGCGGGTTACTTTCCAGAGCAAGCCAGACAAGGCTTGATGATTCATACCCCAGGTATCAGCACGCAAGACCAATGGGTACACTACACGGCAGAAGTGCTACACAGCTTGGTGCTTGCATACGCCGAAGTACCTTGGCTGGGACTTGGGCATTCGCTGGGGTTTTCAAAACTGCTGGATTTTTCAGTGCGATGGCACAGCCTGTTGAGCATTCATGGCTTTACTCACTTTGTGAAAGGCGATTCCAACACCCAAGGCACTCCACCGCGTTTTCTGTCTCGCATGATCCAGAAGGCCGAACAGAACATGCCAGAGGTATTGCGCGACTTTCACAACCGCTGCGGGCACCATGCGCAATGGGCCACCCTGGATGAACAAACGTTATTGACTGACCTTCGCAGCATGCAAGAATTGAACGCAGCACAGGCATTGCAACAGGCCCTTTCCCATGGCGCCGAATTACACGCCTGGGCCAGCAACACGGATGAAATAGTGCCACTGGCTTTGGCACTGCAATGCTTTGAGCACACGCTGAAACAGCAAAACCGCGAGTTGCATACACTGGCTTCCGAGCACGCAGGCATTGCCACCGCCCCTGCGCGGTATACTGACACTTTATTGTCCCTTCTCAGCCAGCATTAATTTCAAGCCGCATTGAAATGTCTGAAAACGCCTTGCCGCGAAAACTGAATTCTGCCCAGGCTGCCTCACGCCGCTTTTCCGATGCTGCCCGCGATTACGATCACCATGCGCGCGTGCAAAAACATTCAGCCCAACACCTGTGTCAGTGGCTGGATCAAATGCTGCCAGTCGACTTCAACCCCAAAGCTTGTGTGGATGTGGGCAGCGGCACCGGGTTTTTAACCGAGCATTTGCTGAACAAGTTTCCCGAAAGTGCGGTGCATGCCGTCGATTTGGCGCAAGGCATGCTGACCGAATTAACGCGCAAGTACCCCACTGAACGCCTGCACACCCACTTGCTCAATGGCGAGGAATTGGCAGTTGAGCACCTATGGATTCCGAACCACTCCCTGCTCATTTCAGGCATGTGTGCGCAATGGTTTGGCAACATTGAAGAGGCGATTCGACGCTGGCTTTCAGTGTCGAATACCGTGGCTTTCAGCGTACTGCTGGATGGCTCTTTTCAGGCCTGGGAAGTGGCACACGAGGACACCGGGCAAACCAGTGGTCTGCGGCCACTGCCCTGCGACGATGACTTGCAGGACATCATGAACGCATTGGTGGCCGAAGGCATTGCCGCCAGCACTGCTCACCACACCAAAAACTTTCTGGACCATCATCCCGATGGGCTTTCATTTGCACGCAGCCTGCGTGCCATTGGTGCGGACCAGCCCCGCGTAAACCACACACCGGTTAATTTGCGCAAGGTGATATCCGCCTTGGGCGAAGCCTGCACCATGAACTACCACATTGGTTTTTACTACCTGGAACGGCCGTGAAACATTTGTTTGTGACAGGTACCGACACCGGCATCGGAAAAACGATTGTGAGTGCTTGGCTGTGCACTCACTGGCAAGCAGATTACTGGAAGCCGGTACAAAGCGGGCTCGAGGGTGGCAGCGACAGCGAGTGGATTGCCCGCCTGAGTGGCTGTGCAGTGCACCCGGAAACGTATCGCCTCACCCAGCCCTTATCGCCTCATCAGGCTGCCGACATCGATGGCGGCAAAATTCAACTGACCGATTTTACGCTACCCACAGCCGATCGACTGGTGGTGGAAGGCGCGGGCGGTTGCATGGTGCCCCTGAACTGGCGGGACACCATGCTCGACCTGATGAAACACCTGGGCAGTTGCGCTTTGTTGGTGGCCCGCAGCGGGCTTGGCACCATCAACCACACTTGCCTTTCACTGCAGGCCTTGAAAGCTGCTGGCGTGCCTGTGCTGGGCGTGGTGATGGTGGGTGAGACCAACCCTGCCAATCGTGAGGCGATCGAACATTTTGGTGAAGTGCCGGTGTTGGCTGAATTGCCGGTTTTCAATGAATTAAGCCCGCAGGCACTGGCTGAATTTGGCATGCCCGAGCGCCTTGTTCGCGCGCTTGACAGCTTGTGATCGCACAGCCCTCATGAAACAGCTTACCCACACCCAATTGCTTGAACTGGATGCACAATACTGTTGGCACCCCTTCACGCAAATGCAAACCGCTGCGCCACCTTTGGCAGTGGTACGTGGTGAAGGCGAATTTTTGTTCGATGCCCAAGGCAACAAGTACTTTGATGCGGTTTCAAGCTGGTGGGTGAATATTCATGGTCACAGCAACCCCACCATTGCAAAGGCGATTGCACAACAGGCGCTTGAGCTTGAACATGTGATGTTCGCGGGTGTAACCCACCCGCCTGCTGTGCAGTTGGCCGAACGCCTGGTGCACAACGCCCCAGCCCCCATGGCCAAGGTGTTTTACTCCGACAATGGGTCCACCGCCATTGAAGTAGCCCTGAAAATGGCCTTTCAGTATTGGCAAAACAAGGGCGTGGCCGGTAAAAGTCGCATTGTTGCGCTGGAAGGTGGATACCATGGTGACACCTTCGGCGCCATGGCCACTGGCAAATCCAGTGGTTTTTACGCCCCCTTCGCACCCTGGCTGTTTCATGTTGATTTCATACCCACCGGTGTTTGCGCCTGCATGGAAGAACAGGCCCTGGCTGCACTCGATCATTTGCTGGCAAACAGTGCAGGTGAAATTGCTGCGCTGGTACTAGAGCCCTTGATTCAAGGTGCCAGCGGCATGCGATTCATGCGCGCAGCCCATGTGGCCGAACTGTGTAAACGCTGCGAAGCGGCTGGTGTGCTGGTGATATTCGACGAAGTATTCACTGGCTTTGCCCGAACCGGCACCCTGTTTGCCGCCGAACAAGTGGCGCAATTTGGCGGTCAGGCTGACATTATTTGTATTTCAAAAGGGCTTACCGGCGGCTTCATGCCCATGGCAGCCACACTCACCAGCCAAGCGGTGTACGACGCGTTTTTAAGCGACCAGGTTGGCCATGCCTTGCTGCACGGCCATTCCTACACCGCAAACCCATTGGGTTGCGCTGCGGCCCTGGCCAACCTCGCCTTGTTCGATGAAGAAAGCACATGGGCGAACATTCACCGCATTGAAGCCACCCACCAACGCTGGTTACCCACCTTGGCTTGCCACCCCCTGATTGAAAACCCGCGCGTGTGCGGCACCGTGGCAGCCTTTGAGCTAAAATCCAGTCACAGTCAGTATGGTTCCAGCGCGAGTCAATGGATACGCCAAACGTTTCTGGAACTGGGCATTGTGGTGCGCCCCCTGGGCAACACCGTGTATTGGGTTCCGCCTTATTGCACCGAGCCCGAGACACTGGAAAACGCCTACCAAACACTGATGCACGTATTACAACGCTGGGGCAGCCTGATTGCACCCGGCCCCGGAAGCGAATTGTTCTGAAGGATGCACATGGAAAGCCAAATTACCTGGGTTGAAAACAAAAAAGCAGCCCCACCCGCCGTTGATCAGCAACGCTGGAGCGTCGAGGCCATTGAAGCCCTGTTCGCACTGCCGTTCAACGACCTTATTTTCAAAGCGCAGCAGGTGCACCGCGAGCATTTCGATGCGAACACCGTGCAGCTGTCCACCCTGCTGTCGATTAAAACAGGCGGCTGCCCGGAAGACTGTGGTTATTGCCCCCAATCGGCCAAGTACAACACTGGCGTGGAAGCAGAAAAGCTGATGCCCATCGATGAAGTGCTGAAAGCCGCACAGGCCGCCAAGGACAAAGGCGCCACACGTTTTTGCATGGGTGCCGCATGGCGCAGCCCCAAAGACCACCAGGTTGAAGCTGTAGGTGAAATGGTAACTGCAGTGAAAGCCATGGGCCTGGAAACCTGCGTCACCCTGGGCATGCTGAAAGAACACCAGGCCAAACAGCTACAAGAGGCGGGTCTGGATTATTACAACCACAACCTGGACACCTCGCCCGATTTTTACGGCGACATTATCAGCACCCGCACCTACCAAGACCGCCTGGACACGCTGGACCGTGTACGCGATGCGGGTATCAAAGTGTGCTGCGGTGGCATTGTGGGTTTGGGTGAAACGGTAACCCAGCGGGCCGGGCTAATCGCCCAACTGGCCAACATGGCCGAACCGCCCGAGAGTGTGCCTATCAATAATTTGGTGAAAGTTGAAGGCACACCACTGGCGAACAACGAAGAAATCGATCCACTCGATTTTGTACGCACCATCGCCGTGGCTCGCATCACCATGCCCACCAGTTTTGTACGTTTGTCCGCTGGCCGCGAGAGCATGAATGAAAGCACACAGGCCCTCTGTTTCCTTGCAGGCGCCAATTCAATTTTCTACGGCGAAAAACTGTTGGTAACAGACAACCCGGAATTGGAACGTGACACCAAGTTATTTGAAAAACTGGGCTTAAAGCGACTTGAGAATTAAACAGCAAAACCCCTTGTTTTTATTCAAGAACTATCAAGCAGCAGGTTTAAATACCTGATTCAAATCAATGGTTTGGCGGGGTGAAGGCAACCCTTCTCCCGCTTTATCCACACCAAAATTACGCGCATAATTAAAGCCTTGCATGCGAAACAGCGCAAATTGCTTGAATTGCTGCTGTTGAAGGGAATAACAATATGAAAAAAACATTGATTTGTGCCTGCCTTGCGCTGGCACCCGCCTTGGCCAGTGCCCAAGCTGGTGGCGTGACATTGAATATCGATGGGCAAAACCCATTGAGCAAATGGGGCCGCTGGACCAGTTCCGAGAACGGTGGCTTAGGCTATGGTTTCAGATTGAACCAGGACCGCAACAAAGCCCCCATGAGTGCCCAATGGGGTACCGGAGATTGGGTATTCAAACTAAGCCGTGAAGAGGGCAACAAGTACCCCGATTTGTTTTTTGGCTTGAAAGTATCCGAGAACCAACTTCAAACCACCTCGCTGGGTTGCATGAGCAACAGTGGCAGTGCCACACGCTACAGCAGCACCTTGTGCGGCGTGCAACTGGACATGAATTTGCAATAATCGATTCGATTGAATTAAGCCAAGTTGAGTTGTATAAAAAAGCACCTGAACAACCAGGTGTTTTTTTTTCGCCTGGTTTTTTCGCTTCATGTGCGAATGGATATGCGCGTTGCGCTGGCTGAAATAGAAAAAGCCACCCGAAGGTGGCTTTTTCAAACTTTGCATTCAAACCAAGCTTATGCTTGGCGTTGAATTAGAAGTTGTGACGCAGACCAATTGTGAAGTTGTCCTGATCTGTTTCAGCACCAGTTGCAACTACTTCGTTAGTCAAGCGGTTGAAACCAACGTATGTACGTGTGCGCTTGCTAAAGTCGTAATAGTAAGCGATTTGGGCTTGAGTCAATTCCAAAGGAGTGCTCACACCAGCAACGGTGTTGTTGTTACGCTCTGCATCGGCGTAGGCACCGAAAATGCCGCTGTTGGCGCTCAGAGGAACGGTTGCTGACAACAGGTATTCAGTGTTGCTGTCTTCGCCGTTAGCTGCTGGGCCGTACAGTGAAGTTTGAGCAACCAGACCGGCCAAGGTGAATGAACCGAAGTTGTAAGCTACAACACCCTGAACTGTATTCTCAGGCTGGGCAGCAACTGTAGGATCTACACCTTGCTGGTCGAAAATGTTGAAACCACCACCAATTGTCAACGCGCCAACTTTGTAAGTTGCAGCAACTTCGGTTTGACGTGTGCCGTTTTCTTTGATCGGTGTATTGTTGGCGTTGTTGTTGTTACCAACAGCACCAACAGACAAAGTATTCAGGTTGTCACCAGCAGTCAAAGCATGACGTGCTTCGATTGCAACACCAGCGATGTTGGTCTTGTAACCGAAAGAGTTGTCAACGCGCTGTACACGGTCAATAGCGACGCCGTTACCCAAAGAAGTGCCGCCACCACCAATGGTTGTCAAAGGACCACCTTGGTTAGAAACGCCGCCAGTCAAAGAAGCCTGGGTGTACAAAGGAGCAACTGACTCGTTACCACCGTCTTGCTTACCGGCCACGAATGTACCCCATGCACCCTTCATACCGATGTATGAGTGACGACCTGAAACACCAGTGTTGTTGTCAGCAGATACGGCGAATTCGTAACCGAATACCAAGCTCAAACCACCACCCAGGTCTTCCTGACCCTTGATACCAAAACGTGAAGACACGTCTTCCAGGGCGAAGTTACCGCCTGTGTCGCCAGCGTTGGAGCTGGTGGACTGGTGATCCAGGGCTTGGTGTACGCGACCGTACAAAGTTACGTTTGATGAATCAGCAAATACTGGAGCGGCAAATGCCAGGCCCAGAGCAGCAGCTACTAGCTTCTTGTTCATATTTCACCCTTATTAGTGTTGGTTGAATCTTTGCCGCCATTTCTAGCGGCACGAGAGACAATGTACACGGGGACCCTTGGGCCGACCAACCAAATCGTGGTGTGAGAATGGGGAAATCGGTGTTTTTGTCGCTGACGTGCAACAGGAGAAATTGATCATTCCCATAGTTTTATGACATCAACAATTCGCCAAAATTGCCCCGAGAGCCGCAAAAAGCCTTGTGAATGAAAAACTTAGAATTTCAGAACCAGGCAAACGAGGCACCAAAGCAGGAGACTGTTGAGGCCATGCATTAACTGTGACTTTTAACCAACAAGAGGCGGTCTGAGCGGCCCATTTCTGCGCAAATTAGGGTGATGGCTTCTGAAGCGCTGATCACCCGATCCGCGTACGCAATCAGGCCCATGGCCCGGGGCAAACCCAGTTGTAACCAGCCGGGCTGACTAGCACTCAATTGCCGGGCGAGTAATCGATTTTCCCCAACAACCGCCGCTACGGTTAAGTGCGTATTGCCGCCAAGCTGAGCAAGGCTGCATTGCAATGCCTGCCATTGCAAATCCAGACTGGGTGCATTTTCTTCGGCATACAGCAAGGCCACAGCCTTGATCAGACTCGGTGATGTTTTGCGATACAGCTGGGTTGCATAAGCCAAGGCTTGGGGCCCAGCCTGTAACAAGGGCCGTTCAGCCTGCAAAAAGCCCGACAATTCCTGTTGCATGAATTGCCCCCCAACGCCCAACATTTTTTGAACATGCTGAAATTGTGCATCGGCTTGCTGGTTTTGCTCTGGCAAGTCCGCCAAAGCAGAAACCCCAATACACAGGTTGAGCTTCAAGCCGCGCAGCTTTTTAAACTGGGCGCGTTTTTCAAGGTAATAAGAAAGGCGGGTTTGCGCGGGGCGCCGGGGTTCCAAGGCGCGCAAGGGGATGTACACGGGCACCCGTGCGTCCATTTCAAACAAAAACAAGCTGCCTCGGGGGCCAAACAACACCCAATCCGCACCAGGATATTCAGCCTGCAATTGCCCCCATGCCGCGCGTGCCGCCAGGGCACTGTGTAGCCCTTGGCCAAACCAAACGCCAATTCGCTGACTCACTGGCAAACACCCAGGCATCAAGAGCGACCCAACCGAGGCGTTTGAATGGTGCCCACCAAGCCATCAATATTGCTTTGTTTGCCAAACTGGGCCAGCACGGTTTGCCGGCCCAGTGCAGCCATGTTGCGGGCTTTTTGGGGTTCAGCCAGCACGACACCCAGTGCTTGAACCCAAGCATCCAGCGCACCGGGCGCATGGGGTGCCGGGCACACATAGCCAGTCACGCCGCTTTGTACAGTTTCAGGCAAACCGCCTACGTTGCTGACCACCACAGGCACGCCCAAGCCAAGGGCTTCAATTTGGCTCATGCCCAAAGGCTCGTAACTGGAAGGCATAACCAATACATCAGCACGCTTAATCAGCGGTGCCACGGGGCTCAACATGCCCGGCAGCACCACATGTTTGCCCAAGCCCAAACGCCGTGCTTCGGTTTCGATGGCCTGGCGGGTGTCCCCCTCGCCGGCTGCCACGTACAACAAATTGGGAAACTGTGGGAGCAAGGCTTTCACCACCTGCAACATGAAGCTGTGCCCTTTCTCAACCCGAAACATGGCCGCATGGGCAATCACAGGGCGCTGCTGCAAATCGCTCAGGCGGGCATCAAGTTCAGGGGGCAAACCAAGCGCCGCCGCAGCAGCGATACTTTCAAAATCAACACCGGGATACAACACCCCGATTTTTTCGGGCAGTACGCCCGTGTTTTGCAGCAGCTGGTCTTTCAGGGCCTGGCTGGGCGTGAAGGTTTGATCAAACATTTGGTTGTAAGTGAATGCTTTGGCCGGGCCGGGCTGGTAAGTGCGCATACGAATTAACGTGGGCCGGGGCTTGAGCAAACCAATTTTTGCCAGGGTATGAATGGTAATAGAGCACAAATTGGCATCGTGGCTGCTGTGGCACACCACCGCCACCGGCTTGTGCTGCCGAACCAAATTGGCCAGCCTTAAAACACTGGGCGGGTGAATGGCATTGCGAAATGCCACAAACTCAACATTCAAACCCAGCTTGTAGGCTTCCTGAGAAATTCGACTGCCTGGCCGGCACAATATATAGGGGGTGTAACCTTTGGCTTTCAGACCCACCGCCTGCTCAAGCAATTGCAGTTCTTGACCACCGATATTTTTGGAACTTTCAGAGAAGAAAATGCTGGTCATTTGAATTGGAAAACAAAATTGGTTGAAATCACGGTCTATATTCGCTCTGTGTTTGCTCAACGTATGTGCGGGCTCACTTGGCAGTTTAATGCGCCACCGCACACGCATGGGCGTGAATTCACTCTAATCAATACCGGGTTGAAATACTTTGCAGAAAATTTTGGTGATTAAATTAAGGCATCACGGCGATGTGCTGTTAACCACGGCCCTGTACCACGCCTTGCACGACCAATTTCCCGGCATACAGGTTGATACCCTGATTTACAAAGAAACCACGCCCCTGTTGCAAAACAATCCACACTTAAACCGGGTGCTGTGCATTGACCGGAAGCTGAAAGGTTTTGCAAGGTTGAAGGCCGAACTTGGCCTGATTTTTCAAGTGAGGCGCACCAGTTACGATGCAGTGGTGCATTTAACCGATCAATGGATTGGTGCGTTGATTGCACGCTTTTCAAATGCACCAGTGCGCGTACAAATGGCCTATGCAAAACGCGACAAGGCCCTGTGGCATGCTTGTTTCACGCACCGCGTAGTACCCCCACCCCGGGGGCAAGCACACGCCGTGGAGCTGAACCTGCTGTGCCTGCAAGCCTTGGGCATTAACCCCCGCAGCCTGCGCGGTGAAATGGTGTTGCGCCCAAGCCCCGAGAATCTGGACAAAGCCGACAAACTGCTGGCCCAACACAAGGTGAATGGACCATTTGTGTTGATTCACCCTGCTGCTCGCTGGCCCTTCAAATGCTGGGAAGACGACAAGTTTGCTGACGTGGTTGTGCATTTGCTAAACCAAGGTTTACACGTGGTGCTGACATGCAGCCCAGACCCCGTGGAAGTGGCCATGACCGCCGAGATTGAGCGGCTGGCACGCACCAAGCGTTCGCCGGGCTCAAACCAACTGGTGAATGTGGGTGGCCAAATGAGCCTGCCTTTGCTTGCGGCTTTGTTGAAATTGAGCAAGTTTTATGTGGGCGTAGATTCGGCCCCTATGCACATGGCAGCGGCATTGAATGTACCGCAAGTGGCGCTGTTTGGCCCCTCGTGGGTACAAGAATGGCGGCCTTGGTCAGACAAAGCCACAGTCATTTATGCGGGCGATTTTGGGCCACTCCCCCACCCCGACAGCATCAATACCGATGACACCACGCGTTTGCTGGCGGCCATTCCCACTGAGGTTGTAATTCAGTCAGTGGATAAACTTGTGGACTGATTTTGAATGGAATGCAGGTAGTGGTATTTGCCCTGTCTTGCCAGCAACTCCTGATGGGTACCCTGCTCAATCAACTTGCCCTGATCCAGCACGATTATAAAATCGGCCGTGGTCAGTGTGGACAATCGATGTGCAATCACCAGTGTGGTTCGACCATGGCGCAATCGTTCCATGTCCTCTTGAACTTCACGCTCAGCTTCGGAATCGAGTGCAGAAGTGGCTTCATCGAGAATTAGAATTGGGGCGTTTTTAAGGAATGCCCGTGCGATTGAAATACGCTGGCGCTGGCCACCAGACAATCTCAGTCCGTTGTCGCCCAGCACCGTATCAAGCCCATTTTCAAGTTTTTCGATAAATGGCAGGGCATTGGCCATGCGGGCGGCATTCAAAATGGCTTCGTCGCTGGCACCACGCATTTCGCCGTAAGCAATGTTGTTGCGCACGGTGTCGTTCAGCAAATGGCTTTCCTGGGTTACCACTGCAATTTGGCGGCGAAGGCACTGCAAATCCCATTGTTTCAAATCAACACTGTCCAGCTTCACCACGCCACTTGTGGGGTCCAGAAAACGAGGCAGCAGGTTGATCAGGGTTGACTTGCCACCGCCCGACACACCGACGATACCCACGGTTTGCCCGGGTTTGACCCACAAATTAATGTCGATCAATGTAGGCGCTTCGGCACCAGGAAAGGTAAGACCCACTTTGTTGAATTCAATGTAACCCAGCGCCCGATCGGTGGTGTGGGTGCCGCTGGAATTTTCAACCGAGCGGTCGACAACCCGGAATACGTTGTCGGCAGCCGCCAAGCCTTTTTGAAGCTGCTGGTTAATGTTGGTCAGGCGCTTCACTGGGGCCAACAACATCATCATCGCGGTCATGAAAGAGGCGAAATCGCCCGCAGTCATGCTGTCACTTTCAGCCAAAATACCCGCGAAGTACACCACAGCAGCCACAGCGGCGGCGAGTATCCACTGAACAATTGCAGAGTTGGCCGCACTGGTGGCCACCAGCTTCACGCGCGACCTCATGATTTCATCTGCACTTTTCATGAAGCGATCGGTTTCCACCTGTTGCGCACCATAAATTTTGATGATTTTTTGCGCACCAATTACTTCAGAAATGCTTTGCACCAAATCGGCATGCGAGGTTTGCGCGCTGTGCGCGAAGCGGTTCAAACGCTTGGCCGCCACGGATACACCAATGGCGATCAAAGGAAGAATTGCAAAGCAGATCAGGGTGAGTTGCCAATTGGTGTAAAGCAGAATAGCCATAAGGCCAATGACAATTGCACCGTCACGAATCAGCACAGTGATGATGTTGAAACCCGCTTCGGTGACCGCATCCACGTTGGTAGACACCGTAGAAATGATTTTCCCGGCGGGTTGCTCAACAAAATATGAATTCGGGAAACGCAAAATTCGGGACAGCATGTCAAATCGCAAATCGTGAACCACCAAGCCAGCCAGTTTGGCGCTGCAATACTCGTTGATGTACGTGGCCAAACCGCGGATGAGGAACAATACAATGATGATGACCGGCAGCCACTTCGCCATTTCGGTTCGCTCGCCGGAAAAGTTCTCGTCGATCAGCGGCTTCATCAGGCTGGCAAACAAGGGCTCAGTGACAGCGGCGAACACCAGGGCAATTAAAGATGTCGCGAAAAGCGGCCAGTAACGCAGGCTGTAGGAAAGCAGGCGTTTGTACAGACCTTTGGCGGTGTAGTCAGTGATTTCGGGCATGCAACGTGAACGTGGATTGGATGGACGAAGTTTACACGGTTGTGGGTGGCAAGCGGGTTCGACTCAAGCGGCATGTGTTCGTCGCACAATCAGCGTATTCGCTTGCACAATCAGCGGCGATCACGCAACCGAGCCCTAGCGGAGTGTGTGGAAGATTCGCCAACGGCGGTGCTTCGGCCAACTCGGCAGTGGGTTTGCCTGTTACGAACTTCAAGAAAACCGCCCCGTTTGGATTCATTCGCTGCGTTTGGCGATTAGCCAACACCGAGACTCGGCCATGTGTTTTGCCGAGCGAGGTGAGCAAGAATGAATTCAAAAAGGGATGAAGCGGTTTTCGGTGAGGAATCGGGCAGCCCCGCTGAGTTGGCTGGAAGAATAAGGCCGCTCGTCTAGCCGAACACCCACTTGGCATTGCCTTCACCCAACCAGCCTTGCATTTCAATCAGCAAATCTTCTTCGGGCCGCACTTTCCATTCACTGCTCAACTGGGCCACGCAGGCTGCATGGCCATTGTGATAGTCAATTTCAACCAGGCAACCCTGCTCAGGGTCACGAAACGGTTCCAGCATGGCGCGCAGCTTTTCAGCATCCGATTGTCCATTCATGCTAAGCCTCAGGCGGCTGACAAAGTGAGCACGTGCACTGGCCAGCGAATACAGGTTCTCGGCTGAAATTCGCAAGCCTCCGGTGTAAGAGTCTTCAGACACCTTGCCCTGTAAAACCAGCAAGGAGTCTTCTTTCAACAAGTTGCGATTGGCCTCAAACTGCTCGTTGAAAATGGACAACTCAACCTGCGCGGTAGAATCGTCGAGCAACACAACCGCCATTTTCCCGCGCTTGGTCATCATGGTGCGCAGCGATGCGATTACACCCGCCATCCACACCAAATCCCGGCCAGGCGACAGGTCTTTCAACTTCAGTTTGACGAACTGGCGCACTTTGTCTTCATCCGCCTTGAACAAATGCCCGCTGAAGTAATAACCCAAGGCCGCTTTTTCCTGCTGCAGCTTTTCACGTTCGCTCCAGGTGGGCACTTCCACCAATTCCGGCGGTGCATCGCCACCCAAGGCTTCACCGAACAAACTCACCTGTGCAGCCGTGGCGGCCTGTTGAGCAGCCCATTCCATGGCCTGCCCTGAACTGGCCAACAACCTTGCGCGGTCTGGGTTCAGAGAATCGAAAGCACCTGCGCGAATCAGTGCCTCAATCACCCGGCGATTGATCTGTTTGCTGTCTACACGCTTCACGAAATCGAACAGACTGGTGAACGGACCATTGGCGTTGCGCTCGGCAACAATGGCCTCACAGGCAGCCTGGCCAGTTCCTTTTACAGCACCCAAACCGTAGCGAATGGCGCTTGCACGCTTCTCACCATCAATGCGCACCGCGGTAAAGCGGAAATTGGACTCGTTCACATCCGGACCCAGCATCGTGACCATGGTGCCGGCTTTCTTGCCCGGCACCTGACACATGGCCATGGCGTCTTCAACAAAGATTTTGACTTTGTCGGTGTCGTCCATGTCTGAACTCATGGACGCAGCCATGAATTCCGCTGGGTAATGTGCCTTTAACCAAGCTGTGTGGTACGCAATTAGCGCATAAGCGGCCGAGTGCGATTTGTTGAAACCGTATTCTGCAAACTTTTCCATCAAGTCGAAAAGCTGCTTGGCCACCGCCGGGTCTACACCGCGCTCGGTGGCGCCAGTCGTGAAAATTTCACGCTGCTTGGCCATTTCCTCGGGCTTCTTTTTACCCATGGCTCGCCGCAACAGGTCAGCACCGCCCAAGCTATAGCCCGCCAGAATCTGGGCAACCAGCATCACCTGTTCTTGGTAAACAATCACACCGTAGGTACTTTTCAGGATGCCTTCGAGCTTGGGGTGGAAGTACCACTCCGCACGCCCTTTGCCGGTTTTGGAGGTTTCCTTTTTACGGGCAATGAAGTCGTCCACCATGCCCGAGCCCAAGGGGCCAGGGCGGTTCAGTGCCATCAAGGCAATGATGTCTTCGAAGTTGTCCGGCTTCAGCTTCTTTTCAAGGTCTTTCGCCGAGCGCGATTCAGACTGGAACACGGCTGTCGTGTTGCCCTCTGAAAACAACTGATACACCGCCGGGTCATCCAGCGGCAAATCTTCCAGGCGGAAGTCGCGTTGGTCTTCGTAGTTCTCGCGCACCCAGCGCACTGCCCAATCCAGAATGGTCAGGTTGCGCAAACCCAAGAAGTCGAACTTCACCAGGCCCACGGCTTCCACGTCGTCTTTGTCGTATTGCGACACCACGGAATCGGTAGATCCATCGGCACAATACAAAGGGCAGAAATCAGTCAGCTTGCCCGGTGCAATCAGCACACCACCGGCATGCATGCCCACGTTGCGGGTCAGGCCTTCCAGCGGCCGCGCCACCGCAATAATTTCCTTGGCCTCGTCTTCGTTTTCCACACGCTCGCGGAATGTGGGCTCGTCGGCCATGGCGCGATCCAGGTCCCAGGGGTCGGCGGGTGTTTGGGGAATCAGTTTCGACAAGCCATCGCAATACATGTAGGGCATGTCGAGCACACGGCCCGCATCGCGAATAACAGCCTTCGCGCCGAGCGTACCGAAGGTCGCGATTTGGCTAACCGCATCGCGCCCGTAGTTTTGCTTCACATAGTCGATGACGCGGTCGCGGTTGTCCTGACAGAAGTCAATGTCGAAGTCGGGCATTGAAACCCGCTCAGGGTTCAAGAAACGCTCGAACAGCAAGTCGTACCGCAACGGGTCAAGATCGGTAATACCCAAGGCATAAGCCACCAGCGAACCTGCACCAGAACCCCGGCCAGGCCCCACGGGCACGCCATTGCTTTTGCCCCAGTTGATGAAGTCCTGAACAATCAGGAAGTAACCAGGAAAGCCCATGCCAATGATGGTGTCGCATTCAATTTTCAAACGCGCTTCGTATTCCGGACGCATTTTTTCCCGTTCCTCGATATTCGGGAACAGGTGCGCCAAGCGTTTTTCCAAACCTTCCTTGGACAAATGCACCAGGTAGTCATCCAGTGTCATGCCATCGGGCGTGGGGAATGCGGGCAGCTTGGGTTTGCCCAATTCAAGCGTTAAATTGCAGCGCTGGGCGATTCGAATGCTGTTGCGAATGGCACTGGGAATGTCGGCAAACAGTTCTGCCATTTCCTGCGCGGTTTTGAAATACTGCTGCTCGGTGAAGCGGCGAGGCCTGCGCGGATTCGACAAAATTTCGCCCTGCGCAATACACACCCGCGCCTCATGCGCACGGAAGTCTTCGGGCTTCAAAAACTGGATTGGGTGCGTGGCCACCACAGGCAACTGCAACTTGGCAGCCAACTGGCAACTCAAATTCACCAGGTTCTCGGCCTGGGTGGACCCATCGCGCTGAAGCTCAATGTAATAGCGCCCCTCGAAATACTTCAGGAATTTGCGGGCCGAATCTTCGGCGCGGGCCATGTTGCCACCCAGCAAAAACTGGCCGATATCGGAATTGGCAAACCCTGATACAGCGATCAGGCCATCACAACCTACCTCATCAAACCACTCAAATTTCAACGTGGCTTTGCCGCGCTTCTGGTTGCGCAAAAACGCCCGGCTTAACAACTCGCAAAGTTGCAAATAACCTTTGTGGTTTTGCACCAGCAGCAACATGCGTGCGGGTTGTTCTTCGTCGCGGTCGCTTTCAATCCACACATCGCAAGCAGCAATTGGCTTAACGCCAGCACCACGCGCCTTGCCGTAAAACTTGATCAGACCAAACAGGTTGGACAGGTCGGAAATGGCCAGGGCAGGCATACCGCAGCCTGCGGCGGCTTTGACAGCCTCGCCCACGCGCACCATGCCGTCGAGCACCGAGAACTCGGTGTGCATGCGCAGGTGAACAAAAGTGCTGGGGAGCGGGTGGGATGGATTTATCATGCGACCATTTTACTACCAAGTGGCTGGCAAACTATTGAGAATGACGAATCCACGGACTAGAACAAGGGGTGAGCTAACTGCTGTGTAGCAGCATTCGACTTCCTTGCTGGACTTCGATTGAAATAATCGTGACGGACCTTTATGTTTGCGTAGTTAACCGGCAAAACCGCCAAGAAACGCCCCCGAAGATTATCTTCAATATCTGATTCATGATTGTTCCACATATCCAAAAATTGAGATTTACTCAAAGTGACATGTCCTAGCGATGGGTCTGCCAAATGCACGGTATTTCGACCAATCCCCTTAAGAACAGAGAAATGCTCGGTAGTCCTGTGTTTTAAGTACACAAGCACAGGGGCTTTGAGGTTGAGCAACTGATCATAGGTTGCAGCGAAACCTTGTGCTTTAAACCCAAAACTGGGCAATGTGCGCTGCATATCAGCAAAGCTTGCTCTGGCATCGCCTTTATCCAATACTGTTAACAACTCCTGCTCAGAAATTGACTGCCCGTAAAACTGATTCAGGATAGTAGCAAGCCCAGCCGCCCCGCATGAAAAATCAAGGTTTTGCTTGACTATTCCTTCATCACGAATCGACTTCCAATTTTTCAATTGCAGATTCACAACAGACGACGGGGTCAAGTAAGTAGGTTGAGCTGAAATATGTTCTGAAAACATCATAAAAATAACCAGAACAAAAATGGTATGCAGCTTAAAAATGCTCATAAATAATAAGTCAAAAATATAGTGCATAATCAATAGATTCTCGGGATCGAAATCAAGCACTCTAATGGAGTGAGATTTCTGTTTATTTTTTTCCGTTTCGCTTACGTTCGTAGAGAGCAATCGCCACCACGAAAAAAGCACAAACAATTCCTAGTATAATCGATGAAATATACAACTTTACTAAATTCGCATTTTCGTCAAATAAGACCTTCCATAAAAAGAAAACCGTGGCTACAGAAATCATAATCGACGAAAATAATTTAACCAAACTCCAACTAGCGAACAAGAACTTCTCTTTCAAGAACACCGCTAGAACAATAATCAGATTTTCCACGCTACTATTTTAATAAAAACTTTAAATTTATTGCGTTACTGGCGAAGAATTTAAAAACTCACCAAGAAATTGATGACATCATTTTACACTTCATATGGATATGCTCAAATATCTTTTAGAGAAAACACTTTACATTTAATGTTTGGAACATAAACAATGACGACCGTCAAATTTTAATAAACCCAAACCAATAAAACCACCAACTAAACTAATTAATCAATATTACTTATAACCCCCATCTAAAAATATCTCACGAGTATCGACTTGAAACCCACGATAATATTTTTTTTAGAATATAAAAACCGACGAAGTAAAATGCGGATACAAAAATCGAATCAACTATCAAATCGATCAGAATTTTTTTCTCACAAAACATTTGACTTAATCCAAAAATCAAAAAACAAAGTGAAAATATTAATATATATGACGTTAAAAAATTCGAGCTTTCGATTGAATAATCCACGATTCTGCTAGATGCAAAAATCAAAGTAATTATTGCTAGAACATCAAATAGATCACACAGATTAGTCATATTTTCCTATTGATTTATCCTTATCTCAGCCTGTTATAGATTGAGATAAGGGAATTTTTACACTATTTGAAATCAGTAAGGCATATACCCTACACCAGATCCGCCATAGCCAGCCCCAGATGGAGAGTACATCGCACCATAGCCAGAATAACTATTGAATGAATTCGAATACCATGACTCTGCGCCTGCGGCTCCAATCAAATAACCTGCACCGTAGCCCATTCCTCCGACTACGCGACCAACGGGGGAAGCATAAAATCCGCCAGTTGCGCCAGCTCCAACATCACGCCAATCAACGTTTCCGTCATTTCGAGCGTAGCTATACACAGCGCCAGACCCTGCACCGAGTGCTGTGTAGCCAATCACAGGTAAAAACCAAAGAAATGAACCCTCGGTTTCCTTCATTTCTTCCGTGCTCAAAGCTGCAACTTCAACAGCATTAGACTCTGACGCAAACAGAGCCTCATAATCCACAGCTTCAAACGCCAGCGTTTCAGTTACTTGCTTCTGCTCTGCAAATACGGGTTTTACAACGCTTCCCACCAAAAGTATTGCGATAAGACTTTTACTCAGCTTATTCATATTCTTCCTGAAAATAATTATGGGTGCTGTTAGATATGTCGCCGAAAACTACAAAGTTTGCAGCCAACTTAACCTCAGGTCTGCACCCTGCCCACCTGAAGTATTCGTTTTTAAGGAAAGATTGATTGATGACCCTTCTTGCAAGCCGTAGCCGGCCCCCAAGACCAAACTTGTTTGAGTCCGCCGAGCAAATTGGGATTGACCATTCACTGAATCGGCTAATCGTGCTGTCCATTGGAACCCTGTGCTGAGCGACACACGATCATTGGCAGCAAAAATTACAGTTGGCGATAGGGTCCAGATAGCGCCTGGTTTTACGTTAGCGCCATTCTCATCTCGAGAAGCACTTGCTCTATAGGCTGCGGTAATTGCCAATACGACAGGATCAATTGCCTTGTAGGCAGTTAAGCCAATCAAGGTAGATTTCAAATTACTTGAATCTGAACCGCGATTTTCATACAACGCCAGCTCGCCAAATCCAAGAATGGCTGGCGTTGCATCATCGGCCTTGAATTGGTGGGACACCCCAAGCCAAGCGTCAGCAACATAGGCGTCTGACTGGGAGTCGAATCCCATCCCACTCATTTGACGACTTTCAGTGAACAAATACGAGACACGCGAGGTAACCTCCGTGCGAGCGCTTAGTCCATAACGCAGACCCAGTGAGCCAACCAGAGTATCTGCATTATTTTGAACCTGACCAAATTGAGTAGGAATCAAAACGAATGAGGTAGGTCCTGTCTGAAGTAGCAGTGGCTCTCCCGCGAATAAGCCGGTTTGATCACTGTTCGAATAGGTACCCGACAACTCGAAACGGTACCTACCCTGATCGGTCAGAATATCTTCGACAGTTAACGGAATATCAGCATTGGCAGTTCCCAAGCTTGTACCAATCAGTTGGCAGCAAAGGACAAAACGCCACAAAATATGACACATAAAAAAACCTCCTAATACGTCGGAGATTAGTTAAGTGCATTTATTGACTGAATACAAACCGGGTAACTCGCACGAGCTACCCGTGATTAACTGCCTATGACCTAGCCAGCCTCTTGGCAAACTCAGCCACCCGGGCACCATAAACTTTCGCAGTTTCCAGGTCAGAAGCAGGCGGAGTCACGTCTGCCGGGGCATTGTCCGATTGAGTCATCACACCCACCCAAGAACCCACGCGGTTCAGTTCATTGACATCGCCAGGCTTCTGGGCACCCGGGGTGGCACTGCCCACCCAGATCATGCCGTGTTGCATGGCGTAGGTTACAAAATATTGCAAAGTACTCAGCTTGTCGCCGCTCATGGACATGGAGTTGGTGAAGCCACCCGCCACCTTGTTTTTCCAGCCTTGGCTGAACCACACTTTGCTGGAAGCGTCTGCAAACTTTTTGAAGTCCGCCGAGGCACCGCCCATGTAGGTGGGTGAGCCGAAAATGATGGCATCAGCCTTGGCCAATACGTCCCAAGTGGCGTCATTCACGTCGTTGACTGAAATGAGGTGGGTTTGTACACCTGCCACGCCCGCTGCACCTTGTTCAACGGCCTGCGCCACTTTGGCTGTGTGACCATAACCACTGTGATAAACAATTGCTACTTGTGTCATTTCTTACTCCCTCGTTGTTTTAACAATCAAGCTGGCAAGTCGAAGAAAAGTACTTCGGCCTGTTCGCTCACATCAAAATTCAGTTCCCGCTCACCGGCGATCAACAGTGCATCCCCGGTTTGAAGCAACACATTGCCCACATTCAAAGAACCCTTCGCCACATGCAAATAGCCTTTGCGTGCCGGGTCCAACTCACGGTGTACGCTTTGATTGCTCAAGCGGCCTGCGTACATTTTTGCGTCCTGGTGGATGAAGGCGATTTTTTTCGCATCAGCCTCTGCCCTGTCGCCTGTCACGATCAGACCAAGCTGACCGGTGATTGTGGCTACATCCAGATCGTGGTCCTTGTAGCCAGGCTCCACGCCATTCACGGCAGGCTCAATCCAGATTTGCAGCAAGTGAGCCACGTCGGTTTTGTGCGCATTCATTTCTGAATGTCGAATACCGGTGCCAGCACTCATGCGCTGAATCTGATTGGGCTTGATGGCCGAACCACCACCCAAACTGTCCCGGTGGCTAAGCTCGCCACCCAACATGTAAGTAATAATTTCCATGTCGCGGTGACCGTGCGTGCCAAAACCGGTTTGCGGCTGAACCCAGTCTTCATTGATTACGCGCAGTGGGCCGAAACCCATGTGCTTGGGATCGTAGTAGCTGGAAAAAGAAAAGCTGTGATAGCTCTCAAGCCAACCATGATTGGCATAACCGCGCTCGTTGGATTTTCTGATCTGGAACATGTTCAACCTCCTGTTGAATGATGAATTCAGTGTAGGTGGTGCCATGCGGCCAAACAAGGCGTAGAATTTGACGAACTCATTCAAAAAAACTGAACCCATGACCATCAACCTCGACAGCCTTGCCCTGCTTGAATTGATTGAAGCACGGGGCAGTTTTGCCGCCGCCGCAGTGGCCCTAAACAAGGCACCTTCGGCGATCACCTACCAACTTCGGCAGCTGGAAGACAGTCTGGATGTTCTGATTTACGACCGGTCTGGCCACAAAGCCAAACTAACCCCTGCGGGCAAAGCCCTGTTGGAAGAGGGTCGCAAGTTACTTGAAAGCACCGATGCACTCACCAAGCGCGTAAAAGCCGTGGCCAGCGGTTGGGAGACCGAGCTGCGTATTGTGCTGGATTCGGTTGTGCCCTTTGAACAAGCCATTCCCTGGATACAGGCTTTTGATGCACTGGAAAGCCCGACACGGCTGCGTTTCTCAAGCGAGGTGTTGTCGGGCACCTGGGAGGCTTTGTACTCAGGTCGAGCCGACCTGTTGATTGGCAGCCGCCTGGATCAAAACCAGTTTGCCAGCGCCACCGGGCTGCACATTCAAAGCTTCGGGCAATCGCTGTTTGTGTTTGCAGTGGCCCCAAGCCACCCGCTGGCCAATGCGGAGGAACCGCTGTGCATCGACACCATTCGCCAGTACCGTGCGGTAGCCGTTGGCGACACGTCCCGCAACTTCAAGCCGCTTACTTTTGGCTTGCAAAGCGGGCAGGCCGTGCTGACGGTGCCCAATCTTCAGGCGAAAGTGAAGGCACAACTGGCCGGCCTGGGTTGCGGCTGGCTACCCTGGAACTTGATTGAGCAAGAGGTGGCCAACGGAGAACTGCTTGTAAAAAAAACCGAAGACAGTACCCGCCAAAGCAGCCTGTGCTTTGCCTGGCAACGGGGCAGCCAAGGCAAGGCACTGGACTGGTGGACCCAACACTTGGCCACAGTGCACCTTAACTTTCAACCACCTCAATAAACAGTGCTGAACATACCTGCACAAACGCCCTACGTTGGCCGCTTTGCCCCCTCGCCCACCGGCCCCTTGCATTTGGGTTCGCTGGCCACCGCGCTTGGTAGCTTTCTGGATGCCAGGGTGCACCAAGGCCAGTGGCTTTTGCGCATTGAAGACATCGACGAAGGGCGTTGCGACTCCGCCGCTGTGGAGCACATTCTTCACACCTTGACTCGCCATGGTCTTCAATGGCAAGGCGAAGTGTGGGTGCAATCGCAACGGCACTCGGTGTATGAAGTGGCCTTGAAACGATTGAGCGTGCTAAACCTGACCTACCCTTGCGCCTGCACCCGAAAGGAAATCGACGATGTCAATTCAACGCGCGCGCCAGGCGAAAACCGCATTTACCCCGGCACGTGCCGGCACGGCATGCCAGCTGGCCGGGAAGCCCGAGCCATTCGTTTTCGTTGCCCAGTTGCACCCATTGCCTGGCTCGACCACAGGCTGGGGCGGTTTGAAAACGACTTGAACACCAGCAGTGGCGATTTTGTATTGAAACGGGGCGATGGTTATTGGGCCTACCACCTGGTCGTGGTTGTCGATGATTTGGCAAGCAAGGTGACGCACATTGTGCGCGGTGAAGACCTGGCAGACACCACCGCCCGGCAAATTGCGGTGTGGAAAGCCTTGCAGGGCGGGCTTGATGCGCAAGCTGTTGCTCAAGCTACATTGATCCCCCCAAGCTATTGGCACTTGCCAGTGATACTGGCCAAAGACGGGCAAAAACTTTCCAAACAAACCGGTGCTTTGGCTGTGCCCGAACACGACCCTGTGCTGAACTTGAACATCGTATGGCAACACTTTGGTTTGGGCAAAATAAAAGCCACTGAAGTGACTCAGTGGCTTGAATTGGCGACTCCGGTTTGGGCCGGTTATCGGGCAGCACAAGCTGCGCGATAAGTCTTAATTGCGTGGCTCAATTTCTGGGATTAGTTTCTCGGACTACCACCCAACAAAAACGCCACAGGCGCGGCATTCTTGTTTTTTGGTTTGTTGTTGCCAACCGAAGACTGACCCGAAGCAGCAGCTTCACCAGCGGCCTTGTCTTCCTTGGATTCCTGATAAGGCTGATTGAACAACGAGTCTTTCACACGTGTTTGGGCCAGCTTGGCACGCAAGCGTTCGTATTCCGCATCGCGGTGAATTGGCGCATTGTCGTTGAAACGGGCCCCCTGATAAGACATATCACGTGAAGGGCGGCGTTCACGGGCTGGTGCAGCCTCATCACCACTTCGTGCAGGGCGACGGTCGGAACGACCCTCGTAAGTGCGGCCCTCATTGCGGCCTTCGCCACGTCCCTCGCTGCGACCTTCGCGACCGCCTCGCTCTTCCCTTGGCGCGCGTACCCCGGGCACAAAGCCCTCAAGTTCTTCACGCACAAAGGCTTTGCCAATCAGCTTTTCAATGTCTTTCAAGGCACGTTCATCGCGTTTTACGACAAACGAATACGCAGTGCCCTTGGCGCCAGCTCGGCCAGTGCGGCCAATGCGGTGCACATAATCTTCAGGCGTGGTGGGCAGGTCGTAGTTGATCACGCAAGGCAAATCAGCAATGTCCAAACCGCGTGCGGCTACATCGGTAGCCACCAGCACCGTCACCTCACCAGCTTTGAAAGCCTCAAGCGACTTCGTGCGTTCTGCCTGGGTTTTGTCACCGTGAATAGCAGTGCTGGAAACACCCTGCTTCTCGAGATAAATTGCCAAACGTGCAGTACCCAGCTTTGTGTTTGAAAACACAATCACCTGGCTCAGCGCTTTGCTTTGAATCAGGTGGCAAACCGCCATGCGTTTGTCTTCTTCGCTGTCGAGCGCGAAAATAACCTGTTTGATGTTCTCGGAAGTTGCATTGCGGCGGGCCACTTCAATCAAAGTGGGTGCCACCATAAAGCTTCGGGCCAGCTTCTGGATTTCAGGCGAGAACGTAGCGGAGAACAGCAGGTTCTGGCGCGTTTTGGGCAACAAATTGATTATTCGTTGCAGGTCGGGCAAAAAGCCCATGTCCAGCATGCGGTCGGCTTCATCGAGCACCAGCACCTGCACTTGGCCCAAGTTAATGCTTTTTTGCTGAACGTGGTCCAGCAAACGGCCAGGCGTGGCAATCACCAACTCAACCCCACGGCGCAAAGCCTGAATTTGGGGGTTAATGTCAACACCGCCGTACACCACGGTGGAACGCAGGGGCGTGAACTTGGCGTAGGTGTGCACATTGGCAGCAACCTGGTCAGCCAACTCCCGAGTGGGCGTCAAAATAAGCGCACGAACCGGGTGGCGGGCAGGCGAGGTATTTTCCGTGGCCAAGGGCATCAGGCGGTTCAAAATCGGCAGTGAGAAACCAGCGGTTTTGCCCGTACCGGTTTGGGCCGCGCCCATGACATCCACACCAGTCAGCACCACTGGAATGGCTTTGGCTTGAATGGGTGTAGGTTGGGTGTACCCCTGGGCATCGATGGCTTTCTGGATGTCGGGGTGCAGCGCGAAGTCTGCAAAGGTTACATTCGCGAGTGCAGCTTCTTCAGCTGCGTTGGTGGTATACGGTTCAGTTTGTGTCATGCACGCATTCTAAGCCTATTTGGTGCTTATTATTTGTGCAATCGCTTTAAATTCACTCGCTGCACCGGCTGGGTGCAGCAAATGTACTTTTCATACAACAGCCAATCGACCCTGTCTGCTTACAGGTTTTCAGCAATAAACTCGTCCACGTGTTTAATGGCCAAACGCCCAGCGTTGGCCTGCGAACTTTCGGTGCCCCAAGCCACGTGTGGCGTGATGATACAGCGCGGGTGCTGCCACTGCACCATCAGGTGATCGCGGGGCGGCGGCTCTACTTCCAGCACATCGAGTGCAGCACCGCCCAAGTGCCCACTTTCTATGGCTTGTTTCAGCGCATCAAACTGCACCAAACCACCGCGTGCAGTGTTAATCAGTATCGCGCCCTTTTTCATTTTCGGAATGGTGTCTGGTCCGATCAAACCTTTGGTTTGATCGTTCAAGGGGCAATGAAGGCTAAGCACATCGCTGTGGGCCAGTCCGTGCTCGAAAGTCACATACCCCTCACGAGGTTTTTCAACGCCTTGGCGTTCAATGTGCAAAATAGTCATGCCAAAAGCTTTGGCGAATTCAATCAACTTGCCGCCAATCGCCCCGCTACCCAGCACGCCCAGTGTTTGGGTGTGCAGGCCACGCATTGGCAGTGTGTGCAGGCAGAAAAAGCGCGATGCGCTCCAACTGCCATCGTGCACCAACGCTTCCCACTCGGGTACACGGCGGGTCAACTGCAAAATACACGCCATGGCGTGCTCAGCCACGGATTCAGGGCCGTAATTCACCACATTGCTCACCTTGATGCCGCGCTCGGCACAGGCCGCTTTGTCCACGTTGTCAGTACCCGTGGCCACCAATTGAATCATTTTCAGTTTGGGCGCCGCATCCAGTTCAGCCGGGCCAATTTTCACCTTGTTGATGATCAGGATTTCCGCTTCCCTGATGCGCTCTTTCAGCGTGTCTGCGGTGGTAAAAGGGTATTCAGTCCACATGTGTGCGCACTCTGGGCGAGGCAAGGGGGTACGTACGGTTTCGCTTTCCAGCCAAACAATGTTCATGGTGTTGTATCTCCAGTTCAGTTGCTAGAAGGCTACCGGCTAATCGCTGGCTTCGACACTGGGGCTAACCATGAAAACATTTGACCAACTTAGACCTTGACGACTGCATCACCAAGCAAAAGTTCAGTGGCGACTCCGGCAATTCGATAGCAGTTTTTACCCGCCTTCTTGGCTTGATACATTTGCTCATCGCTAATTTCAAGCAGCTCTTGAATGGAATGCCCGTGCAGTGGGTGCATGGCTGCGCCAATACTGCAAGACACCGTCAAACCATGGTTTTGCCGAACACGCACCAATAGCTTGTCGCAGGCAAATGATTCAATAATTCGTTCCGCAATGTTTTTAAGCAATTGAATATTACAGCGGGCCACAATAATGGCGAATTCGTCGCCGCCCAAGCGCGCAACATGGTCCACATTGCGGGTTGCTCCCTTCAACAAGGTGGCACTGGTCTTCAAAATTTGATCGCCTGCTTTGTGGCCCAGGGTGTCATTTACGGCCTTGAACCCGTCAAGGTCGAGAAACATAAGCCCAAGAGTTTCTCCCGGCAGCAGTCGTGAAAGCCGAGCCTCCAGGGTCATATCGAACCCACGTCGGTTCAGCACGCCGGTCAGTGGATCGCGCTCTACCTCATTGCGCAAGTCCTCCACATTTTTGCGAATACTGACGTCGTCTACAATCAACACCGCATGGGCACCCTGAATTTTGTCGTTGTACACCGCAAACCGGAATTGCAGCACCCGGCCATCCGTGAAATTCAGCTCAACAGGCATCTCATGGTTCCCAAAATAATCAGTCACCAGGTCTTTCAAACGAATTCGCTGCTCTCGAACCACCCCAGCTTGAATCAACACCGACTCAAGCTTCGCCGACGCGGGATTGAGTGTTTCAATTTTCAGCATTTTTGCCAGGGCTTTGTTCAGGTACAGCAAGTTGAAATGCTCATCCAGATAAGCAACGCCACTGGCCAGAGACGACAACAGCATATCGAGTCGGTTTTTCTCGGACACAGACCGTGCATGGCTTTCCTCCATGGCCTTCATTTGCAGCTCAATGGCCTGGGCCATGCTGTTGAAGGCTGCACCCAGACAGGAAATTTCATCACGCCCGGTTACCTCGATTCGGGACTGAATTTTTCCAGACTGCAATTCCATGGCCTTGCTGCGAAGGTCCTCGAGCCGGGCAGACAGGGTATTGCTCAAGCCCAACAGAATCATTGAGCAGGCCAGCGCACTCAATAAAAAAACACCGGCCAGGTAAAACAACATGTCATTGCGGCTGCGATATACCTCGTTTTCATCAAACAACACCTTCAGTTGTTGCCCGGTATTTGGTATATCAAAAATCGACAACAAAGGGGTTGCCACTTGGGTCAGGTCGTCGGGCACGTCGCCCATGGCATAAGCCATCTCGCTGCCCTCGTTCACCCACACGGCTGCGGGTTTGTGGCGCGAGTAGAAATCCCGAACGATTGAAGAAAGTGCGTTCAGCGAATGGCTGTTATTGGCCAAATGAGCCTTGGTCAGTTCGGATTGAAAACTTTCCTGAATGCGAAGCAGATCCTGCTCGGCCAACTTGCCCATGTGTATGTATTGAATGGTCGTGAAAATGCCCCCCAGCAGCAACTGGGCTACAAACGTAGTAAGCAACCATTTCCACTTGAAAGACATTGTGAACAAACCCGTTTTGGATAAGGTACACAGTCAGTATGTGGGTTCGCTTCGCACCCGGTAATCCCACGAGAGGGGCACATTTTCGGCAATCGCAAAAAAAATGACTTATTTCTGCAATGGGGTGTTGTGTTCAATATTGTTTTTTGCCATAATTGCGGGCTTGCCGAGGTGGCGGAATTGGTAGACGCGCTGGACTCAAAATCCAGTGGTAGAGATATCGTGCGGGTTCGATTCCCGCCCTCGGCACCAGCCCCCAGGACAACATGAAAGCAACCATGAAACTGTCCGAATTCGATTTTAATCTTCCTGAACAACTGATTGCCCAACACCCCCCGAAACACCGTGGTGAGTCGCGCTTGCTTGTTTGCAACAACAACAAACCCATTGAAGATCATCTGTTCGCGCATGTGCTGAACTTGCTTCAGCCCAATGATGTACTGGTGGTTAACGACACCAAAGTGCTGAAGGCCCGACTTGAAGGCCACAAAGCCAGTGGCGGAAAAATCGAAGTGATGCTGGAGCGAATTCTCGACGACAGGCGCTTTACCGCCATGATTCGGGCCAGCAAGTCACCCAAACCGGGCAGTGAAATTGTATTGGCTGGCGCGGCCACAGCCCGTGTGCTGAGCAAACACGACATGATGTACGAGCTGGAGTTGCTGGAAAGCAGCCTGAGCCTGCCCGATCTGCTGGATACGTATGGCGCCCTGCCCCTGCCCCCCTACATTGAACACAGCGCCAACGCACAAGACGATGAACGCTACCAAACCGTGTTTGCGCGCGAACCAGGTGCTGTGGCAGCCCCTACAGCGGGCCTGCATTTCACCGAAAAGCTGCTACAAGACGCACAGGCGCGCGGCGTAAAGCTGTTGAACCTGACATTGCATGTCGGCGCTGGTACTTTCCTGCCTGTTAAAACAGACAACGTGGATGAACACGTGATGCACAGCGAGCGCTACGCCATTTCGGGTTCGCTCATCGAAGCCATGATCCAAGCCAAAGAAAATGGTGGCAAGGTGGTTGCAGTGGGCACCACTTCCCTGCGGGCATTGGAGGCCTGGGCCACGGAAACAGGCTGCAATTTAAGCACCACCGAAGGTTTGAATAAGGCAGCAGAATTTGCGCGTAGCGGCCATGGCGGCGACACGCAAATTTTTATCAAACCCGGCTACAGCTTCAAAGTGGTCGACAGGCTGATCACCAATTTCCACTTACCCAAAAGCACCTTGCTGATGCTGGTGTCTGCTTTTGCCGGAAAAACCAACATACTCAACGCATATGCGCATGCAATTGCGCAACAATACAGGTTCTTCAGTTACGGCGACGCCATGTGGCTTGAACGCTCCGAATGATCGAATCTGCATACCCCGTTGTTTCTCACGATGGCAGCGTTATACAAATGATGCGCTGGTCTAACTCCGGAAACAAACCCAAACTGCATTGGGCACACGCCACCGGGTTTAACGCCAAAACCTACACCCCATTGCTACGCGAGTTATTGCCACACTTTGACGTACACACCTGGGACATGCGCGGACATGGCGAAAGCCGGTCAGCGGGCAACCCAAAAACATTTCGCGGCTGGTCCACTTACTACCAAGACCTGATCGCCGTGCTTGACCAGGCCAGCGAACCCATGTGGCTTGCCGGGCATTCAATCGGTGCCACCACCAGCCTTGCGGCAGCAGCCCAACGCCCTCACAAAGTAAAGGGCCTTGTATTGGTAGAACCGGTGTTGCTAGACCCCAAGCAAGGTTTTGCCTTGCGCTTGGCAAACTGGTTTGGCTTTGCTGACCGAATTGCCATGGCTGCAGCAGCCGCCCGACGGCGGGCAAGTTTCCCAACACACCAAGACGCTTTTGAGAATTACCGCAGCAAAAAAGCATTTGGTACGTGGAGCGATGAATGGCTACAAGCCTATGTAGAACATGGTTTTGTGCCCAGCCACAACAATGAAGTTGAACTGGCCTGCCCACCCAGCTGGGAATCACTCACCTTTCAACACACAGAGCCCAATGCCGCGCGCTGGATTCGTGACCCAGGCTGCCCAATCCATATTCTGGCAGCAAGTCGAGGATCTACATTTCCCGCCACCGCACACGCGCACATTCAGAAGCATTTGCCCAAGGCCCACATCGAGGTGATTGCCGATGCCACGCACTTCTTGCCGATGGAACACACCGGGCTGGTCGTGCAACGCATCTGCGACCTCGCAAAAAAATAAAGCCCGGTGATTTCTCACCGGGCCTTTTGAAAACAAGCGATTTGCGTCGAGCTTACTCGACCGCTTTCACCATGTCTTCAATCACTTTCTTGGCATCGCCAAACACCATCATGGTTTTGTCCATGTAGAACAACTCGTTGTCCAAACCGGCGTAACCCGCGTTCATTGAACGCTTGTTCACGATAATGGTTTTTGCCTTGTAGGCTTCCAGAATTGGCATGCCTGCAATCGGGCTCTTGGGGTCTTTTGCTGCGGGGTTCACCACATCGTTCGCACCCAGCACCAACACCACGTCGGTTTGTGCAAATTCGCTGTTGATGTCTTCCATCTCAAACACCTGGTCGTAGGGCACTTCAGCCTCAGCCAGCAACACGTTCATGTGGCCAGGCATACGGCCCGCAACTGGGTGAATCGCATACTTCACCGTAACACCCATGTGAGTCAGCTTCTCGCTCAGTTCTTTCAGGGCGTGCTGCGCGCGAGCCACGGCCAAACCGTAACCAGGCACAATCACCACGGTTTCCGCATTGGTCAGCAAGAAGGCCACATCGTCAGACGAGCCACTTTTCACGGTGCGTTGTTGGCCACCACCTGCTGCGCCTGCATCGGCCTCGCCACCAAAACCACCCAGAATCACGTTGAAGAAGGAGCGGTTCATGGCCTTACACATGATGTAAGACAAAATCGCACCGGAAGAACCCACCAGCGAACCCGCCACAATCAACATGCTGTTGTTCAGCGAGAAGCCAATACCTGCTGCCGCCCAGCCAGAGTAGCTGTTCAGCATGGACACCACCACTGGCATGTCGGCACCACCGATTGGAATAATCAGCGTGACACCCAGGATGAAAGCTGCAATCGTCATGATGACAAAGGGCGTCCAGTCTTGCGTAATAGCGAACCAGACACCGCAACCAATCATCACGATGCCAAGAATTGCGTTCAGCTGATGCTGACCCGTGAAACGCACAGGTGCGCCCTGAAACAGGCGGAACTTGTACTTGCCGCTCAACTTGCCAAAAGCAATGACTGAGCCTGAGAAGGTAATTGCACCCACAAAGGTACCGATGAACAGCTCGATTTTGTTACCCAGTGGAATGTCGAAATTGCCCTTGGCGGTGATACCAAATGCGTCGGGCTCGGCTACAGCAGCGATCGCAATGGCCACAGCAGCCAAACCAATCATGCTGTGCATGAAAGCCACCAGCTCAGGCATTTTCGTCATTTCGACACGCTTGGCCATGACGGTGCCCAAACCACCGCCCACCACCAAACCAGCCAGTACCCAGCCCAAACCGGTTACGGCCGATTGCCCAGCAATTTCAGCCAGCTTGAAGATAAGGCCGATTGTAGTGGCAATGGCAATTGCCATGCCCACCATACCGAAGGTGTTCCCCAAACGCGAAGTTGTGGGGTGTGAAAGGCCCTTAAGAGCCTGAATGAAACAGATTGACGCCACCAGGTACAACAGCGTCACTGCGTTGAAACTCAATTCCATAAATTTCTCCAGATCGCTGTTGGTTTATTTGTTCTTTTTCTTGAACATTTCAAGCATGCGACGGGTGACCAAAAATCCACCGAACACATTCACAGCGGCCAAGGCCACAGCCAGCACACCCATGAATTTGCCCAGGGGCGTTACGGTCAGCGCGGCTGCCAGCATGGCACCCACAATCACGATTGCTGAAATAGCGTTGGTCACCGCCATCAAGGGGGTGTGCAGCGCGGGGGTTACGTTCCAAACCACGTGGTAACCCACGTAAATGGCCAGTACAAAAATAATCAGGTTGACCACGGTGGGGCTAATTGCGTCCATGTTGGCTCCTTCCTTAAGCGTTTTTGCGTTTGAGTTCGCCGCCGGTGCACATCAGGCACGCAGCAACAATGTCGTCTTCCATGTCGATCTTGAAGGCGCCTTCCTTGTCGAAAACCAGCTTCAGGAAATCGATCACGTTGCGGGCATAGAGTGCGGATGCATCTGCGGCCACCATGGCGGCCAGGTTTGCATAACCCACTATTTTTACGCCGTTGACGTCGACAATTTCGTTCAGTTTGGACAAGGGACAATTGCCGCCCTGCTCCACCGCCAGGTCGATGACCACAGAACCGGGCTTCATTGCACGCACGGTTTCTTCATGCAGCAATGTGGGCGCCTTGCGGCCGGGGATCAAGGCCGTGGTAATCACGATGTCGCTTTTGATCGCTTTGTCATGAACGGCAGCAGCTTGGCGCTTCATCCAGCTTTCAGGCATGGGGCGTGCATAGCCACCCACACCTTGGGCAATTTCACGTTCTTCGTCTGACTCAAAAGGTACATCAACAAATTTTGCACCCAACGATTCGACCTGCTCTTTCGTGGCAGGGCGTACGTCAGATGCCTCAATAACCGCACCCAAACGCTTGGCAGTTGCAATGGCTTGCAAGCCTGCAACACCCACACCGAGAATAAGAACGCGAGCAGCTTTTACGGTACCGGCAGCAGTCATCAACATGGGCATGAAGCGCTGGTAAACGTTGGCCGCAATCATCACCGCTTTGTAACCTGCAATGTTGGCTTGTGATGACAACACGTCCATGCTTTGCGCGCGCGTCGTGCGTGGCGCAGCTTCCAGTGCGAAGGCGGTTAAACCGGCCTTGTTCATGGCTTCCAGTGATGCATTGTCAAAGGGGTTCAGCATGCCAACCACTACCTGACCTGCACGGTAGGCCGACAATTCGTTTTCAGCGGGCGCGCGCACTTTGAGGATCATGTCGCAGTTGCTGATTACATCCATTGCGCGATCAACAATTGTTGCACCCACATCGCTGTAGGCCTGATCGGTGATCGAGCTGGCAATACCTGCACCTGCTTGAACAAACACTTCGTGTTTTTGAGAAATGAGCTTCTTCACCGTTTCGGGTGTTGCGGCTACACGCGTTTCTCCGGACCTTGTCTCGGCCGGGATTCCGATTTTCATGGAACTTCTCCTTGTGGGAAAGCGCTTTTATTTGATGTTTAGGAACTGCAAATACACTGCTGGTGCGGACTATAGCACGGTAGTATCACTCAATCTAAGGGATAACCACAACCCAGCATCTGACAATAATTCTTGTCAAATAATAATTGAATCCGTTGAAATTGTGTTGATCCAGTGATCTAAGCATCAATTGGAGAATGGTGAGAAGCGCAGGGCTGCTTCTGAGTCAAAAATTCAGCGGCGAGCCTGCTCAATGTGTGCGCACACCAACTTGGCGGCCCCAATAAGGCGCGGGCCATTGCGCACCAAAATATCATTGGGAACGGTATACACATGGTTGCGCTTTACAGCTGGCATCTGAGGCCAGCTGGCCCATTGCATGACGAAACTTTGATGATCTCGCTCGGAGCCACTTGCCAGCAACACCTCGGGCTTGCGCTTCAGTACCCCTTCCACGCTCACCTGTGCAGCAAGGTTTGGCAAATCAACAAATATGTTTCGCCCGCCACACAGCTCAATCACCTCGGATACTGCATGCTGCCCACCCAAAGTCATCAATGGCTGACTCCACACCTGATAAAACACCGGCACTATTGATCGACCGCCGTACTCGGCTCGCAAAGACTTGAACTGCTGCAACCAATCGTCTATGCGGGAAGCACTTCTCTGTTCTGTGCCCAGCAGGGCAGACAACCTGCGCATAGTGCTAGCCACCTGCTCAATTTTCTTGGGCTCGCTGACAAATACTGGCACACCCGCTTTGCGAAGCTGTGCCACAACTTCCATTGAAATACCTGATTGCCACACCAACACCAAATCGGGTTTGCGGGCGAGAATTGATTCTGCACCGAGCATCCACGGGTTACCTAACTTGGGCAAAGTATTCACGCTTTCCGGAAAATTACTGGAACCATCCACAGCGATAACCTTGCTCATGCCACCCACGAAATCCACAATTTCCGTGAGGTGCGGTGCAAGCACCAGCACTCGCTGGGCTTGCTGTACACACACGGTTTGGTTTGTGTCGTCCTGGACGCAGACAGCAGCCACTGCCTGGCCAGAAAGCCAGGTCAGGCAAACCGCTGCGAGCAAACGAATGCATTTCATGACAATTAAAACTCGGCATTCAGATTAACAAAAAACGCACGACCAATTTCCGGATAAATGCCGTTCGGGCCGAACTGGGTTCGGTAGTATTGCTTGTCCAACACGTTTTGAACTTGGAACACCACACTGTACGAATCAGCACGATATCTCCAGTTCAAATCGAGCACGCCAAAGCCCGGGATCTGCAGATCCGTATTCGCGGCTGAACGTTGATCCGACTGAATATTCAAAATTGCCTCTGTCGACACACTCGATGTCCAGTCATATTCGGTGGCCACCTTCAAATTGTGGGCAGCCACCAGAGGAACACGGCCTCCACTCAGCGAGCCTGATTTAAACTCAGCATCCAAATACTGGTATGCCGCGATCATGCGCAGGTCTTTCCGAATACTGCCATTCCATTTCAGCTCTGCGCCTTGCCTGCGCAGTTCGTCCAAATTGCTGTTCAAACCGTTGATGAACATCGTAGGGTCCACAATGGTCGGGTCGAAAAACAATTCATTGTCCACATCCATCACGAACAGCGTCGAGCTGAACTCACCATTCCACAAACCTGTTTTCAAACCCACTTCAAATTCGTCAGCAATTTGAGGATTCAAAAATGGAACACGTGTGGTGCCAACACCCGCAAACCCGTTTTCATTGGCATTCGGAATTCTGAAACTGCGAGCCAATTTCGAGAACAATGTGAGATTTTCGGCAGCTCTCCATGAAGCGCCTAACTGGTGCGCCACCAGAGAATAATCGCGTGTCTGGCCACTGGCCTTTTGCTGCTCGGAACGCTCGTAACGACTACCCGCGTTGATTCGCAGAACATCATTCACAGTCCAGTCATCTTCAATAAAAATCGCATTGGATTCCAGCGTACCTGCATCGAACCCTCGCAAAGCTGCTTTTTCAATGTCGTAACCAACCCGAATCACATGGGCACCCGTGCTGTGGGGCAGCGTGAAAGTGAGGTAAGGACTGATTTGATCTTGTTCATATTCCGAACGAGCGTCAAAAACGAAGGTACCAAAATCAAACGATCCCAATGCTTCGTGAGTGCGTCGACTTACACGCACACCAGTGCCCCAATTGCCGTAATCCGCCTCACCATAAAACCGGAATGTATTTCGCTCAAAAGAGCCGAAATCATTGGGGCTGTTCGTTTGCTTTGGGTTCTGCTCGAACTGCGCGCGGTTCAATGAACCGGGAAAACGCGACTTGGACCCCTCAGCCGAGAAAGATGCGCCTGCACTGTACACATCGCCTTGCCAATCCAGCGCAAGGCTACCCAAATCGCGGCTGGCTTCGCTGTTGTCGCGGTACCCGTTCGTAAACTCTTTTGATCCGTTGAACACAAGTGAGAAACCATTCGCACCACCGTACAGGGTTGCGCCCAATTCTTTGGTGTCATAGGAACCATAAGATGCAAATACGTCACCACCGAAACCTTCACGCCCCCTGCCTTTTTTAGTGGTAATTCGAATGACACCGCCACTGGCACCGCTGCCATAGGCAACAGAGCTTCCACCGCGAATTACTTCAATGGTTTCAATGCTACTAACAGGTATGCTGCCATAACGCGGCGTAACACCCTCGTTGTCGTTGAGCTTCACGCCATCGACCACAAACACCACGTTGGCCGACGCAGTTTCTCCAAAGCCACGTAAATCAACTGATGCACTGCGACTGCCGTCCAGCGGTGTACGCACATTGACCAAAGCCAGCTTGGAAAGCACGTCACGTACGGTGGTGTAACCAGACTGGCGAATCTGCTCAGCGGTAATCACCGTGGTTGAAAATGGTTGATCTTTTTCTGACACAGCAGTGTGTGTGGAGGACACGAAAACAGGCGGCAGCGCATAAAAGGCCAATTCTTCCTGGGCAAGTGCTGGCGAAGCAGCCAACAAACAAACGATTGGTAATTTTTGAAAACGAATAGACACCTTGAACTCCAGTAAACCGCACCCACCGTGCAGCAATAAATTCACTGGAGAAGACAAAGAACAGGCGAAAGAACAGTGCGCGCAACAAAACCACGGACAATACGCCAGGGTAAGTTACGGAAAAAAGTTCGATTAGAAGCAATTAGCCGCCTGCGCACTGCCTCCCCGCAGCACCAGTCGCTCGCCTGAATGGGACAGGCTGAACGGTCAAGGCCGGTATCCGGGCTTGTAAGTTTTGATGTGTCGCCTTCCCAGTTGCTGCGTTTAGAACAGCTTTACTACCAGTGGCAAAATGACACACCCGCACTTACTTACCGTTGCGGGGGCAGCGCAGGCTTGAACCTGCTTCCCGTTTAACTGCGCTCAAAAAATGAGCACAAGCACCTTAACCCTGCTATTCTAACGTGTTTTTTAACTCCCAAACCTCGGCGCACCCTGTTTAGGTAGTGCGATTGAAAACCATGTCAGAAGTCTGGAAACCCAGCGTTACAGTCGCGGCCATTGTTGAACATCAGGGCAAATTCCTGATCGTGGAAGAACACACCACCGACGGCATCAAACTGAACCAACCTGCAGGCCACCTGGACCCAGGTGAAACGCCACAATTCGGTGCTGCACGCGAGGCGCTGGAAGAATCGGCCTGGGAAGTAAAACCTGTTGGTTTACTGGGCATATACATGAGCCGCTATACCAGCTCGCGCACTCTGGAAGACGTCACTTACCTTCGCTTCGCATTTGCAGCCGAGGTGGTTAAACACCACACAGAGCGTGCCCTGGACGACGGCATTATTCGCACCCTGTGGATGACGGTTGAAGAACTGCGCGCCACTCAAGACCAACACCGCAGCCCCTTGGTGATGCGTTGCGTTGAAGACTTTCTGAACTGGAAAGCGGGCAAGCAACCTATTATGCCGCTTGAGCATGTGTACACGCACCCCAGCGTACTTGCGGGGCCAATGCCTCCCGGCGTATCGTAAATATCATGGCAAAAACAGTAGTTATTGGCATGTCGGGCGGGGTTGACTCCTCAGTGTCGGCATGGCTGCTCAAACAGCAGGGTTACAACGTGATTGGTCTTTTCATGAAAAACTGGGAAGACGATGACGACTCGGAATATTGTTCCAGCCGGCAAGACTGGCTGGACGCTGCAAGTGTGGCTGACGTGGTGGGCGTGGACATTGAAGCGGTAAACTTCGCCAGCGAATACAAAGACCGGGTGTTCTCCGTGTTTCTGGAAGAGTATTCCGCCGGCCGCACGCCCAACCCCGACATTCTGTGCAACAGCGAAATCAAGTTCAAAGCGTTCCTTGATCACGCTTACAGCCTGGGCGCCGATTACATCGCCACCGGGCACTATGCCCGCGTGCGGGAAGTCAACGGTGAATTCCAGCTGCTGAAAGCGGTGGACCACAGCAAAGACCAATCGTATTTTCTGCACCGGCTGAACCAGGCGCAGCTGAGTAAAACCTTGTTTCCGCTCGGTGAAATACAGAAAACCGAAGTGCGGAAAATAGCGCTTGAACTCGGTTTGGCCAACGCCACCAAAAAAGACAGCACTGGCATATGCTTCATTGGCGAGCGCCCTTTTCGCGAGTTTTTAAATCGGTATTTGCCCACTGCACCCGGCCCCATTTTGAATGACGAGGGCCATCAAATTGGCGAGCATGTGGGGCTGAGCTTCTACACACTGGGCCAGCGCAAAGGCATCGGTATTGGTGGCCAGAAAGAAGGCAACGGCGAACCCTGGTTTGTGGCCCGTAAGGATCTGAAAAACAACACGCTGTATGTGGTGCAAGGCCATGACCACCCTTGGTTGCACCAGAAAGTGCTGGCAGCCGAACAGGCCCATTACATTTCAGGCCAGGTGCCTTCAGAAACACACATGGCTTGCAAGGCGCGCTATCGCCAGGAAGACTCGGCTTGTGACTTCCAATTGACCAATCAAGGCTTCGAGTTGAACTTCATGGAAAGCCAGTTTGCAGTGACACCCGGGCAAAGCGCAGTGCTTTACCAGGGTGATGTGTGCCTGGGTGGCGGAGTTATTGCCAGTTACTGAGGTTTGGTGTCCTCAAAGCTTGGGCGACAGGCAATGCGTTCGGAATATTCATTCAATTCCGGATACAACTCGCGCCATTTCAGTTCAGGCATGCGGAAATCCAGGTAGAACAATGCACAACCAACCGTGATGTCCGCCAGGCTGAATTGCTCGGTCAGGTAAAAACCGGGGGTGGTTTTAATGCGGTGGGAAACCCAGGCCAAGCCGTTGTGAATTTTCTGGGTTTGACGATCAATCAATGCCTGGCTTACTTTGTCGCCCTCATGGAATTTCTTCTCCAGAATAATATCAACAGCGGCCTGGCTAATACCCTGCCCCAAAGACTCCATGGTGCGAACCAAGGCACGCATATTGGGGTTTGTTGGCAACAAGGGCACTGTTGGCATCATGTATTCAAGCGTGCCTGAGATTACCAAAGAATCGAATACAGTCTGACCACCATCCAAAATCAGACAAGGCACTTTGCCCAGCGGATTGTGGTCGGCGATGCGGGTATTTTCATCCCACACATTTTCCAGAACAAACTCGTACGGAATTTCTTTTTCTTGAAGCTGAACGCGAATTTTGCGCACGAAGGGGCTAGTCAGGGATCCCACTAGTTTCATCACAGTTCTCCTAAATACAATCCTGGATGAGATTGCGTCTTGTTTTTTACGACCTGAAAGTGTCTAACAGTTTTACAAATTGAACAAGCAGAATTCCAAAATACCACCGCGGACACCATTCTGTCCAAACAGTTTCCAGTGAGACAGGTTACAATACAAGGCTTTGAAAAACCTCAATTTTTACCACCCGCATGATCTCTTCAGACTCTTTAAGCACCTTAACCGCAATCAGCCCGCTTGACGGCCGTTACCAGTCCAAAGTGGCCAATTTGCGCCCATTGCTCTCTGAAGCGGGGTTCATGCACCACCGCGTGATCGTAGAAATCGAATGGCTCAAGGCACTGGCCAATGCGGGCTTTTCTGAGCTCCCTGCCTTCTCCGCAACAGCTTTGGCAAAACTTGAAGCCATCAAAACCGAATTTTCAGAAGCAGATGCCCAACGCATCAAGGAATTCGAAGCGACCACCAACCATGATGTCAAGGCTGTTGAATACTTTATTAAAGAAAAGTTTCAAGCCGATGAAGAACTGAAAAAATCAGCGGAGTTTGTTCACTTCGCTTGCACGTCTGAAGACATCAACAACATGAGCCATGCACTCATGTTGAAAGCAACGCGTGAACAAGTGATTTTGCCGACACTGGACCGCATGGTGACCACCCTGCGCAATTACGCCCACCAGTTTGCAGACCTTCCGATGATGTGCCGCACCCATGGCCAGCCAGCCAGCCCCAGCACCATGGGCAAAGAATTTGCCAACGTGGTACACCGGTTGGAGCGCGCCATCGCCGCGATCAAAGCAGTCGAGCTGCCGGCCAAAATGAACGGTGCCGTGGGCAACTTCAACGCTCACCTGTCAGCCTACCCCGATTTTGACTGGGAAAGGCTCAGCCGTGATTTGATTGAAAGCCTGGGGCTTACCTTCAACCCTTACACCATTCAAATTGAACCACACGACGGCATTGCTGCGCTGATGGATGCAATTGCCCGCACCAACACCATTCTGATCGACTTGAGCCGCGACATTTGGGGCTACATTTCCCTGGGCTACTTCAAACAAAAGCTGAAAGCAGGTGAAGTGGGATCATCCACCATGCCGCACAAAGTGAACCCCATCGACTTCGAAAATGCAGAAGGCAACCTGGGCATGGCCAACGCGGTGTTGAAACACCTGGCGGAGAAACTGCCAGTTTCACGCTGGCAAAGGGACCTGACCGACTCTACCGTGCTGCGCAACTTGGGCGTGGGCATAGGCTATGCGGTGTTGGCCTATGAAAGCTGCCTGCGTGGCCTGGGCAAACTGGAGGTGAATGAAGCAGCCATCGCCGCCGACATCGACAACGCCTGGGAATTGCTCGCAGAACCAGTACAAACCGTGATGCGTCGTTACGGCCTGCCCAACCCGTACGAACAGTTGAAAGAACTGACCCGCGGCAAGGGCATTACACAAGAAGGATTGAAGCAATTCATCGCCCAGCTTGATCTGCCCGAAGCGGAAAAAACACGCATGCTGGCCATGACTCCCGCAAGCTACATCGGCAAAGCCGCCGAGCTGGCCAAGCGCATTTGACAATCACCCCCGGGGCAAACGACCACCGTTTGTAAGTACCCTGCCTCGGGGATGATCAGCACGAAATACCCACGCATACTCAAGCACATAGAGTCATTTTTGGTGTTTGACCATGCGTGCGGGCCTCGGATTTACCTTGATTGAACTGACATTTGCAATCGCAATTGTCGGTGTACTCGCAACGCTAAGCTATGCTGGGTATGAATCTTCTTGGGAGAAGTCCAACTTTCGTTCCATGCGGGAGTTTGGCGTAGAGTTGGCATTAAGCCAGCAACTGCACAGGCAACGTTACGGACGCTACGCGCAGGGTGTCTCAAGCAATGGCGCACCGAATGCAAACCGCTTGGTTCTTCCTTCATCAGCCAAATACAGCGTGGTGGTCTCGAATTCCAACTTTCGGGGTTATCGCGCAGAAGTTACCCCCAGCGCGAGCGCGCCACTGAAGCTGCCCGAGGCCTGCCGAATCCTGATTGTTGAAAGTGACATGGGCATTCAACGTTTTGGCGCCCGGTCTGCCTCTAATCAAAACACATCTGAAAGGTGTGTTCCACATGGCTAAGGCAGACAACGGTTTCACCTTAATCGAAATAGTGGTTGGCTTGGCCGTGGTAGGCGTGTTGGCCGTTTCTGTAATCCCGAGTATGAACTCGGTGTTGAACAAACAAACGCTGAAGGTCAAGGTATCCCGGCTGGACACGTATGTGGACCAAGCGCGCAATTTGGCTGCAATCACCGAATGCCCGGTTCAAATGAACCTGCAACCCGCCAGCGCGGCGGTGAATCTGAATGTGACTGTTCAACACGATCCGTTCCTGAAGGGTTGTAGCGCGTGGTACGCACAAACCAGCAGCCAAAACAATCGCGGATTTTCAGCCACCTTGAATGACGTCACCTTGGCAGGTGCGGTGCGCCTGAATTTCAATGCGGTGTCGGGTGTGCTCGACACACAAAACCAAACACGCCTGACCCTGAATTACCGTGACAGGCGCGCACAGATTACCTTCTTGGGTATCGGCAACGGGGTGGTGAGCTATGACTGACAAAACCCGGCGTTGTCACGGCGCATCCACAGTCAGCCTTTTGATTGGCATGGCCTTGTTGGCGATCAGCATTACCGGCGCACTGAAATTAATGGGTGTCAGCATGCGCGCACAAAACGATTTGAATACCGAAAAGCTGGTGGATCAGGTTAATCGGATTGGTGAAATTATCACGGTTCACCTGAACCGGGGTGGCAGTTACCAAAACCCGGATGTCGAGGCCAAAGGCATACAGCTGTGCAGCTTGCAAAACCAGGCGGCCCAATGCAACGGATACCAACCCACCAGCCAAAACTTTTGTCTGAGTATTCCCACCCGGGTCAGTCGCAGCGGAAATGACGTGATTAACTTAACCGGCTTTCGTCTGCTCAATGGCGTGCTGGCTCAAAGGGAACTGAACGGCGTCAATATGGCGCAATTTGACCATGGCGCATTTTGCAACAACAGCCCGGACTGGCTTGATTTAAACAACAAGCACGACTTTGAATTCACCAACATTCGGTTTTGCAGATTTCAAGCCAACACACCGAATCAAGTCACAGCGCACTACGAACAGAATTGCAACTCGGTGATAGAGAACAACCCCGAATCCAATATGTTCTGGATTGCCATGTTCAAAGCCAAAATTGGCAACAACCTGACCGAGGGGCAGTATGAAGAAGCGAGAATTATTCACCTGCTGAACACCACGCGGGTAAGGGTTGGATCATGAAAAAGCGGCGCAGCTTGTTGCACCATAAATTACAAACCGGTGCGCTTGGCGTGTTTGTATGTGTGGTGTTGGTGATTGTGTTCGGGCTGATCAGCCTGCAAAACATCACCACCACGAGTCTGGATCTTTATCTGTCCAACTCCAAACAGCACATTGAAGAGGCACGCCAGTTGGCCTATGCCGGCCTTCGACATTACACCCACAATTTTGGCAACGATGAGGCCATTCAGCAGCTTATTGATTCGCACCAAGGAGACACTCGGGTCATCGGCGAATGCTCCTACACAGTTGATTTACCCGAAACACTCGACCCGCAAGTACAGTTGGCCAGCCCAGACACGCCGGTCGACACGCGCCAGGACATTGTGATTCGCGGCATTGTAGTGCCGTACAACTGCGATCACTCTATTTCAGAGGAAAACTACAGGGCCACTTTTGAAATTGTGGCCAGTGTCAACTGTTCAGGAAGCAATGGTGTTGAATCGGGTTGCGTCAAACGCTCATTTGTGTTCAATCGCGAAGACAGCAACGGCTTACCCTACGTTACAAGAAAAACACCACCGCCCCCACCGCCCCCACCAGACCCGAATCCACCGCCACCTCGAGCTGAGCCTTCACGTCCACCCGCTGGGCCACCTTCCGGGGAAGTAAGGGAGCCGCCACCAAAATCGAAGGGCAAACATGAAGTTGGATTCTAGAAAAAACGGATTCTCAATGGTCGACGCATTGATCGCCATTCTGGTGCTGTCCATTGGTTTGGTGCTGTATGCCAAAAACTGGACAGCCAACTATGGCGCCAAGAATTCGACCCATGTGCGTTCAATCGCTGCAACCCAAGTCGCAGAGATTGGCAATGTATTGCTGGCCAATATTTCCGACCTGGACAGGGACACGCCACGCGGACAAATCATCGCCCGCATGCAGCAGTTCTCGGGGAGGCTGGAAGATCACTTGAACAGTTACGCGGGTGCCAGGGGCTACGAATGCACCAACAATGGACCAAGGGCCTTGGGTGCACCCAACAATTCAATTAACCTGAGCCAGGCCACATTGCCGCGCGCATGGGCGCAGGGTGCGGCGTCGTGTGTCAGCATTCGGCCCTTACCCAATTTGAACACCCAGACCAACGGCGTTTGGGTGCACATCGAAGCCAGATGGATTGACGCGCACACACGAGACAACCAGACAGAAAATGTCAGCGTGTACACCTTGGTTAGTCCGCTTTGAGGCTACTTTGAATACAGTTGGGGAGCCAAACGGAGATTCAGGCGATCGCTAACAAACGCGTGAATGACTGCAAATTGTTCATCGCTCAGCGACTTTAAGGCAAAGCCATAAGTTGATGAGGAGGGGCCAGAGTCACGCGGTTTTGAGACCACCTCGGCATCGCATTCAATCAAATACTTGCGATCATCCAGAATGATTTGAAACGCAATCGAGATGGATTGCCCTATTTTGAAAGACACCGCCTTGGCAAACAACAGTTCAAGCCCCCCAGTTGAAATATTATCGATTACAGCAGTGATCGATTCGACTGAACCACTTTGACTGCCATTCAAACGAATGGTGGCAGGCAAATCGCAATTCACACGCCTGGCGCGGCGAATGGCCTGCGACTCCAGGTGAGTTTCATGGGGCCATGACATCACAATCAGCGGGTGCGGCGACAGCAACACCTTTTCAATCATTGAACTGAAGCGGTAAATGGACAAACCATAGGTGGCCTGGAATTCCCAAACCTGCCCTTCTTTGGCAAATACACATTTGCCATCCCGCATGGGGTGCGTGATCAAAATGGCGGCTTGAGGGATGCTACCGATTAAACGAACATGGAAAGGGTCTTTGGATTGCCCAGGCGCAGACATTTTCAGTTGGCTGCCCGTCTCGAAGGGATCTTCAAACGCCTGTTTCGCGGGAAGCATTCTGGGCAAGGCGTTTGGATCAATTTGGGGCTTGCCCGGTTGAATCACAAACTTGTTGGCCCACCGGGGGTTATGGTACAAGCCCTTGGCGGCCAGTTCATCAAGCTGTTTCTGGCTATTAACCGCCTGGCCTTCTGCCAACAGCAGTACACCGCTTCTGTCAAAGATTGCGAATGGCAGCGCCTTGCCAATTTCAATGTCGCCTTTGGCCAAAGGCGAAAGGTCTTTGGGATTGTCCACGCTGCCTCGCTTACTAACCCCGTTTTACGGGGTCTCAAATTCTTTGTCTTTTTTCACAGGCTTCACCAAGTCTTCCCTGGTCAGGCCCAGCCACATCAACAGGGGGCTGGCCACCAACACTGAGGAATATATGCCAAAGCAAATACCAATGGTCAGCGCCAAGGCAAAACCGTGCAAGGTAGGACCACCAAAAAACAACATCGAGCACACCATGATCTGGGTAGAACCGTGGGTAATGATGGTGCGTGAAATTGTTCGGGTAATTGCGTTGTCGATGGTCTCTTCAACGGTCATTTTTCGGACTTTCTTGAATGTTTCGCGAATTCGATCGAATACCACCACCGATTCGTTCACTGAATAACCCAAAACAGCCAATATCGCTGCCAGCACCGCCAGGGAAAACTCCCAACCGAAGAAGGCAAAAAAACCGAGAATGATGACCACGTCGTGCAAGTTGGCCACAATGGCTGAAACCGCAAACTTCCATTCGAAGCGAAGGGCCAGGTAGATCATGATGCCGATGATCACCACCATCAAGGCAATCACACCGTTCTCGGCCAACTCCCGACCAACTTGTGGGCCAACAAACTCAACTCGCATTAGCTGCACGTTTGGGCCACCCAAATTTAACACCTGCTCGGTGAGTGCCTGTTGATTCAGCTTGCCTTCGGTGCCCAATACGCCCGATTGCAAATCTTTCACAGCCAAACGAACCAGCACATCGCGCGCTGTACCGAAGTTTTGAACCTGCGGTTCATCAATTCCGGTGGCACGCAAACCTTCGCGAATTTTCTCGAGTTCGGCAGGCTGGGAATAACGGGCTTCAACCAGTACACCACCGGTGAATTCAACGCTCAAATTCAAACCTTTGTGAGCAAGGAAAAACACCGCTGCCGCAAAAGTCAGGAACGAGATGATGTTGAAAATTTTGGCATGCCGCATGAACGGAATGTCGTTTTTGATTCTGAATAGTTCCATTTTGCTTTTAGTTCACTTGGTTCGGTTGGTGTGGGTCACGCTTTTTTAGCGACAGCAGTGTCATCACTTGGACGCCAAATTTGCCCGATACTGACAGAGTCCAGTTTCTTTTTACGGCCATACCACAGGTTGACTACACCACGGGACACCACAACCGCACTGAAAATCGAGGTCAAAATACCCAGACAATGTACCACTGCAAAACCACGCACAGGGCCTGAGCCAAAAATCAGCAAAGCCAAACCGGCAATCAAGGTGGTAATGTTCGAATCCAGAATGGTGGCCCATGCTCGCTCGTAACCTGCAGCAATGGCTTGCTGCGGCTGCGCGCCGTCACGAAGTTCTTCGCGAATACGCTCGTTGATCAGCACGTTGGCGTCAATCGCCATACCCAGGGTAAGCGCAATCGCTGCAATACCTGGCAATGTCAGGGTGGCCTGCAACACCGACAACAAGGCAAACAACAACATCACGTTGACCGCCAGTGCAAACACTGAAAACACACCAAACAACAAGTAGTACACGATCATGAATGCGCCCAGCACAACAAAGCCATACAGGGTTGAGTTAATACCCTTGTCAATGTTGTCAGCACCCAGGCTAGGGCCAATGGTGCGCTCTTCAATGATGTCCATGGGTGCAGCAAGCGAACCCGCACGCAGCAACAGGGCCAGGTCAGCCGACTCAACCGTATTCATGCTGCCTGAGATTTGCACGCGGCCACCGCCAATTTCACCGCGAATGACCGGCGCGGTGACAACCTCGCCCTTGCCTTTCTCGATCAGCACAATCGCCATGCGCTTGCCAATACTTTCAGCAGTTACGTTACGGAAAATACGGGAACCCTGGCTGTCCAGCGTCAAATGCACCGCAGGTTCCTGGGTTTGATTGTCAAAGCCGGCTTGCGCATCGGTCAGGTTGTCGCCAGTCAAAATCACTTCCGATTTCAGCAACAAATCGCGGCCACCACGCTCGGTGTAACGCTCCAGGCCAAAAGGAACAATACCGCTGGCCAGGGCAGACTGGGCCTCCGGGCTGTCATCCACCATGCGAACTTCCAGCGTCGCAGTGCGGCCCAGAATGTCTTTGGCCTTCGCCGTGTCTTGCACACCCGGCAACTGCACCACAATGCGGTCCGCACCCTGGCGTTGAATCACGGGTTCGGCCACACCCAATTCGTTAATTCGGTTGTGCAATGTAGTGATGTTTTGGCGCAAGGCGTACTCGCGCGCCTGCTGTTCAATTTCTGGCGCCAACGTCGCTACAAGCGCAAATTCAGTGCTGTTTTCAGGAGTGGCAAGCTGCAAGTCCGGGTATTCCTTGGCCAGGGCAGCCTGCGCCTTGTTGCGGGCTTCTGCATCGCGGAAGGTCAGGTTAAAACCAGCGGGCGTGCGGGGCGCGCTGGCATACCGCAAATCTTCTTCGCGCAAGGTTTGCTTGGCGCTGGCCAGCAAGGCGTCCTTGCGTTTTTCAAGTGCAGCATCCATGTCCACTTGCAACAGGAAATGCACACCACCCCGCAAATCGAGACCCAGGTACATGGGCAATGCATTGATGTTGGTCAGCCAGTCAGGTGAGCGCGACAACAAATTCAGGGCAACAATGTAATCGGGGTCTGCCGGGTCTGGGTTAAGCTGGCTTTGAAGAAAGTCTCTCGCCTTTAATTGCTCTTCAGACGAGTTGAACCTTAATTTCAGAGTTCCGCCGCCCAGTGTTTCTTCGAAAAATACCCCATCGGGCTTGACGCCTTGCGCCTCAAGCTGACTGAACAATCGGTCAGCCAGATCGGGTGATAATTTCAAGGTGGACTTGCCACTTGAAACCTGCACAGCGGGCGCTTCACCATAAAAATTGGGCAGGGTGTACAACACACCCAGCACCAACACAATGGCGATCATCAGGTACTTCCAGACAGGGTATCGATTCATGACAGCAAAATTAACGTGTTTCTTTCAGGGTGCCGCGAGGCAGCAGGCTTTGCACAGCAGCGCGTTGCAGCACAACTTCAACAGGCTTGTCACCCATTTCGGCCACTTCCAGCGTGATGTACGATTCGTTGATTTTGCTGATCTTGCCCAGCAAACCACCCGAGGCAATTACTTCATCGCCTTTTTGCAGGGCTTCAACCATGGCTTTGTGTTCTTTCTGGCGCTTCATTTGGGGACGAATGGCCAAGAAATAAAGTACGCCAAACATCAAAATGAGGGGCAGGAAGCTTAAAAGGCCACTTTCCGGGCCAGCGGCTGCGGATTGCGCAAACGCGGATGAAATCACAGTCATCTCCTTAAAGTTGTGATGGGTTCGCGCCGAGTATACAACGCTTGACACTTAAAATTCAGACCAAAAGGCTTGACTTGGGTTCCACTTAAAGATTCACTTAGCGATTGTGGGAACAATAAAAATAGGCTTTGATCTATGTCGAGCAAGATAGAACAGGCAACCTTGGGCGGGGGTTGTTTCTGGTGCACGGAAGCTGTTTTCCGGCAACTCAAAGGAATCGAGTTGTGCGAATCGGGCTACAGCGGGGGAAGCGACCCCAACCCCAATTACGACAAGGTGTGCGGCGGGAGAACCGGGCATGCCGAGGTAATTCGGCTGCACTACGACCCCGAAATCATTTCGTTTCGCAAAATTCTGGCGGTCTTTTTTGCCATCCACGACCCCACCACCTTGAACCGTCAAGGCAATGATGTGGGAACCCAATACCGCTCGGTTATTTTCTTTCACACGCCCGAGCAGCGCGACACAGCCGTGGCTTTTGTTGAAGACCTGGAAAAACGGAAAATTTTCCGCGACAAGGTAGTGACCGAGATTTCGCCCTTGCTGAATTATTTTCCGGCCGAGAAATACCACCAGGAATACTTCGAGAACAACCCGATGCAACCTTACTGCGCCTATGTGGTGGCCCCAAAGGTTGAGAAAGCTGAAGACCTGTTTGGTGATCTGTTCAAGCGCTAAGTTTTAAGAACCAGGTTTGCTGCGCTTATCGACCGCGTGCGCAATGGCCCACGCGGTCATTTGCATGCCCATGGTGGCGGTTACTGCAACCACTGAACCGTAACCTGCGCAATTCAGCCCAGCCGCGGGCTCACAAGCATCGCTGCGCTTGACCTGCTCCGCTGAATAGAAAACCGACACGCCCAATTTTTTCTTGGGGTCCTTGGCATACCCGTGTTCGCGGCGCAAGGTGTACCGCACCTTGGCCAGCAAGGGGTCGTTGGTGGTGTCGCGCAAATCGGCAGGTTGCACAAGCCAGGGTTTGGTTTTTCCGCCCGCGCTGCCAGACAGCACCACGGCAAGGTTTAAACGCTTGGCCCAAGTCACCATGGCCACCTTCGCCCGCACATTGTCGCAACAGTCCAATACAACTTTGCATTCGCCAGCCGCAGCGGCAAATTCAGTCAATAGGGCCTGTGCATTGTCAGGCTCCAGGAACGCATCCACCAAAGTAATTTGGCACTGCGGGAAATAGCCATGAATATGATCGGCCAAAGCCTTGATTTTTTCCCGCCCCAAGGTGGCATCAGTGGCCTGAATTTGCCGATTGATGTTGCTTTCAGCAACATGGTCCATATCAACCAGCGTAATGTGGCCAACCCCACTGCGCGCCAAGGCCTCGGCAGCCCACGAACCCACGCCCCCCACACCCACCACCAGGGCATGAACGCGCTGGTTGAGAAACGCATGTGTGCCATCACCGTACAGGCGACTTATTCCGCCAAAACGTCGATCCAGATCCGAGTGCTCGTCTGTTGATTCAACCATTAACGTGCTTCCAGATCCACGATGCTGACAGCCACTTCTCGCGTGTCATCGCCCCGCATCACCAGCAGCTTGGCAGTGCCGCCCACGCCGATTGTCTCCAGTGCTTTGGACAGCTGCAACACATTGGCCACTGGCTTGCGGTCTACGGCGATAATGATGTCGCCCACCACACCAGCCTGCAAATCAAAGGGTTTCAAGCCAGCCTGGGCTGCAGGCGAACCCGGCTCAACACCCATGACTGCAATGCCACGAATACCCAGGCGGCGGGCCAGCGACTCATCGGCCACCGCAATTCCGATACCGGGGCGGGGTAAAGTGCCACGCTCAATCAATTGCGGCACAATTTCATTGACCAAATCAACAGGAATTGCAAAACCAACACCTGCCGAAGTACCGCTTTGAGAAAGAATGGCGGTGTTGACACCGATCAAACGCCCGGCAGAATCCAGCAAGGGGCCTCCTGAGTTGCCAGGGTTGATCGCTGCATCGGTTTGTATGACGTCAGGAATTTCACGCCCGTTGCTCACAGGCAAAGTACGCCCCAAGGCACTGACAATGCCGGCAGTGAGCGTTTTGGACAAACCGAAGGGGTTGCCAATCGCAAACACAGACTGCCCCACCAGCAAGTCGCCAGAGGTGCCCACAGGGATGGGCCGCAGGTTGGCAGGCTTGTTCACCAGCCGGATCACCGCGAGATCGTATGAGGGTGCAATACCCACAAGACGCGCCGGTAAAGGCTCGGAATCATCAAGCTGCACACGAATACGACTGGCGCCCTCCACCACATGGGCATTGGTCACAATGTGGCCGGCATCGTCCCAAATAAAGCCTGAGCCTGTGCCTTCCGCCACTCGCCTGAAAAACAGTTGACCCTGCACGCTTTCCGTAAAAATGTAAGCCACGGACGCCTTGGACACCTCGAAGAGCTCAACCACGCTTTTTTCGCCTGCGGCGAGATCTCCCCGCGCCTCCACCACACGTGGCGTGACATTTTCGGGGCGGCTGGTGAACAGGTTTTCGATACTAGACTGGTTGTACAGCACGTACAGCAAAGCCACAAACAACACAAAGGCAAGCAATGCAGTGGCTGAGGCACCGCGTTGATTCTGGTTCGGTTTCACGAATTGGGATCCTGCTGGTTAACTTCTGGATTCGGGTTGAATTGAAAACGCAGCGCCACAGCGCTCGATTCAATCGGCAGCAATTTCAACGTGCAAGTGCATTGACCCGTGGACGTGGTTTTGTCACGGCGCAGCCTTGTGCGCGCAGCAATCAGGGTGTCGGGGTCTACTTCGGGCACTGCCCAACTGGCCTGGTGAATCAGCTCGCCTTTGCTTTCTTGCAAGCCTTTCGCAAGCAGGTCCATGTCATTGCTGTGCAACAGGCCAATGCCTTGCTCACCTTCAATCAACACCCTGCCCTGTTCATCTTGATACATGCCCAAAGGCCAACACACCAAGCCGGTGTGGGTGCTCAACATCAAAGCGCCGTGTTCCAGCGGGTGAATTCGATACACCCAAGGCGTGTACGCCAGGTGCACATAAGCCTTTTGAGGGCCATTCTGAAAATAGTAGCGGCCATCGGCCTCACGGCCGTAATTGCGCGCCATGAAATTCAAGATTCGCGGGTGACTGATTGTTAACCCTTCTGGCACTGGCCCGGTCAGCAGCCAGTCGCCCTGCAAGTTTAACTTGAGCCACCCGGCAATAGCCGGCACGTTGGGCCAGCGCGCCAGTGCTTTTTCTACAAGGTCATCCACCACTTGCTCCTGTTTGCTTTGCAGAGTGCTGCGCAAAGAAAGCATCGCATTGCTTGGGCAACCAGTCCAGCCCCAAACGCAAGCTGCGACCATTGGCAAAGCCCACATGGCCACCATGCTCTGTAAAAAGGCACTTCACCTGCGAAGAAACTTCATGGTGTGCCGGCAAATGTTGACCACTCATGAAGGGATCATTTTTTGCGTGAATCATCAAGGTGGGCACCGCAATATGTTTCAGCAGCGGCTTGGCCGAGGACACAGCGTAATAATGCTCGGCATCCCGAAAACCGTGCCAAGGGGCGGTAACGCGGTTGTCGAAATCAAAGAAATCTTTGCAATTGGCAATGTCTTCAGCCTTTCCCAATTCCGGAAAGCGCTTGACCTTGTCAATTGACTTTGGCACCAAAGTACTCAAAAACATACGGGTATAAACCAGGTTGAAACCTTTGGCCAGCGACACAGCCCCAGCCAGCAAATCGACAGGCGCACTCACCGACACCGCTGAACTGACCACCTCTTGCGCCTGCTTTTCCTGCTCACCCAGCCACTTCAACAACACATTGCCACCCAGCGAAACACCAGTCACATGCATGTGCTCAACGGCTGGCAACTGTTCACGCAAGCGGCGCAGTATCCAGTCCATTTCAGGAGAATCGCCCGAATGATAGGCACGCGGCATCCAATTGTTTTCGCCGGAACACCCCCGAAAGTGCACAACCACACCCAAAGCCCCCGCCATGCGAGCCTGGTTCATTACCGCAAGGCTGTAGTGACTGCGGGAGCAACCCTCCAGGCCGTGAAACAACACCCACAACGTTTGGTGTTTTGCTGCCTGTTCAGGAGGCTCAGTGAAGTCGAGGTCGATGAAATCGCCATCGGGTGTATTCCAGCGCACACGGTGATAATGCACGCTGGGTTTGTTGGCCCAACGTGCAGCCATGATGGTTTGGGAATGGCCCTCGGGAAGCCACCAGGGCGGGCGGTACACCATACTGCCTCAGCCTGATTAATGCAGCGTAGGCTGCGGATCGAAGTCGGACAGATCGTCCTCGACCATTTCTTCAGAATCCATGGCAGGGCTTGCGTGATGCATCACGATTTTCCAGCCGTTCGGCCCCTTGTGATACACATTGGTCGCATTCACCTGCACGACATGAGGCTCACCCCGCGGGCTGCTCATCATCACTTGTTCAACAATGTTGTGTACCGACACCATCACGCCTTCCACACGGTGCACAGGCACCACTCGAATTTGCAGAGCGCCCGCTGAAAGAATTTCCTTCCACGAGTCGCGCACGTCGTGATAGCCCTCCACACGGGGGCCGCCAGGGTGAATGCACACCACATGTTCATCGTCAGCCCAAAGATCCATCAGGGCTTCAAGATCGGCCGCTTCAAGTGCCTCGTAAAAGGCTTGCTCGATGTCTTGCGGTGAAGAATGAATAACTTTGGCTCGGGACATTCAACGCACTCCGATAGGTATTAATGTGTTTTGAATGACATTTTTGAGGCAACTCACTGAAACACCACGGTTTTTGATCCATTCAAAACCACACGGTGTTCACAATGCCATTTCACCGCACGGGCCAACACCATACACTCGGTGTCACGTCCTCGGGCGGTCAACTCTTCTGGGGTTAAAGAATGGTCAACGCGTGCTACATCTTGTTCAATAATCGGGCCTTCGTCCAGATCTGAGGTCACATAGTGCGCCGTGGCACCAATCAACTTGACACCCCGATCAAAAGCTTGCTGGTAGGGCTTGGCACCCTTGAAGCTGGGCAAGAAACTGTGGTGAATATTGATCACCCGACCCAGCATATCGCGGCACAATTCCGGCGACAAAATTTGCATGTAGCGGGCCAGCACCACCAGGTCAATTTTCTCGCGCTCAATAATTTGGCGAATCTGTGTTTCCTGAAGCTCCTTGGCCTCATGCTTGACAGGCAGGTGGTAAAACGGAACACCGTACGAAGCGGCCAGCAGGGCAAAATCCTGATGATTGGAAACAATGGCCGGAATTTCACAGGGCAGCTGACCACTTTTCCAGCGAAACAGAAGATCGTTCAGGCAATGACCGAACTTGGATACCATCAGCAGCACGCGAGGCTTTACACGGGCATCAAAAAACTGGTATTTCATGGCGAAGGGCTCTGCCACCTTCGCGAAATTGGCCTGCAATTCGACTTCGGTCAGCTTGCTTTCAAGCGGCAATGAAAAATGCACACGCAGGAAAAAAAGATTGGTGGACTCGTCGCCAAATTGGGCAGAGTCAAGAATATTGCACTGTTGGTCAAACAAAAATTTGCTGACGTTGTACACAATGCCCGTGGTGTCAGGGCAAGAAATAGTCAGGATGTAATCACGCATGGTAAGGCCAGGGTGCGTTGAAAATGGGCTTGTAAGATCATACTCCCTGAGAAGCAGGCACCAGCTGTTCCAACACCATTTTCGGGTCGAGCTTTTTCAGGCAATTGGTGTGGCCCAGTGGGCACTCCCGCTGAAAACAGGGGCTGCACTCCAGATTGAGGTAATACACTTTGGCCCTGCTGCTCAAGGGCGGTGTGTGGTGCGGGCTGCTGGAACCAAACACCGCGTGCACCTGCACGTTTAACGCAGCAGCCACATGCATCAAGCCCGAATCGTTGGTCAACAACTGACTAGCCGCCGACATCAGGGCCACAGCCTGCGCCAAACTGGTTTTACCTGCCAGGCTAGAGGCACGGGTTTGTAAATCCAAAGGCAGCAGGCCAAGAATTTCCCCGCAAAAACCAGAGTCTTTGGGCCCACCGAACAGCACAGCCTTCTGTGAAGGGTTGCGCAGTAAAAACCCGGTCGCCACTTCAGCGAAATGCCCGGCTGGCCAGCGCTTGGCGGGACCGAACTCGGCACCGGGCGCAATGGCCAAAAAACCGGGCTGAAGGCCAAACTCGGTGCATGCTTCGATGCGCATCCCCGCTTCAACATGCAACACCGGAAACTCAAGCACATCGGCGAAATAGGCTCCAAGTTGGCCGTACCACTCGATCATGGGAGGCTTGGCTTTTTTGGAGGGCTTGGGCAAGGGATGCGTAAGCACCGCTGTGCGCAGCTCTCCGCTATAGCCCACCCGTTTTGGAATGCCTGCAAACCAGGGCACCAAAGCTGATTTCAGGGAATTGGGCAAAACCACCGCCATGTCAAAACCACGACCGGCCAGCGAAGCACCCACTTGTTTGCGCAAGCGCCACTGTAATTTTCCATGGGAAAAAGGTTCAACCTGCACAGCTCGGACAGCGTGGCTGAACTGGTACACCGGCGCAGTGACCGGTGGGGCTAGAACATGGATTTCGCAGGGTCTGCCGTCAGCAAACCGCAGGGTGTTGTCTTGATGCAAGGCTTGAATCAGCGACAGGCTCATGACCGCATCGCCAATCCAATTGGGCGCAACAATTAAAACCTTCAATGTGCGTGTACTTTTGCACCAGGCTTCAAGGTGTACACCGTGCCGCAATAAGGGCAGGTGGCCTTGCCTGTTTTGGTCACATCCAGGTACACCTTGGGGTGTGTGTTCCACACCGGCATGGCCGGGTTGGGACAAAACGCAGGCAGCTGGTCGCCATCAAGTTGCACAGTTTCGTGTTTTGCTTTTTTATCACTGATCATGATGCTTTACACCCGGGTCAGCCAGTGTTCATATTTTTCATTTCGACCGTACACCACGTCGAAATAACGCTTCTGCAATTCCTCGGTAATTGGGCCGCGTGTGCCAGCACCGATGGTTCGGTTGTCCAGTTCGCGTACGGGCGTTACTTCAGCCGCCGTGCCAGTGAAGAAGCACTCGTCAGCGATGTAAATGTCATCACGGGTCAAGCGCTTGCTTTTCACCTCCATACCCATTTCCCGGGCCAGGGAAATAATGGTTGAGCGGGTAATCCCGACCAGGGCCGAGGCAATTTCAGGCTCGTAAATGCAGCCGTCTTTAATCACGAATACGTTTTCGCCAGCGCCTTCAGCCACAAAACCGTCCACATCCAGTAACAGGGCTTCATCGTATCCGTCTTGCACAGCTTCAGTGTTGGCCAGAATTGAGTTGGCATACGTGGCCGCAAACTTGGCACGCGCCATGGTCACGTTCACATGGTGACGGGCGTAAGACGATGTTTTAACCCGAATGCCTTTCTGCAGACCTTCTTCGCCCAGGTAAGCGCCCCAAGGCCAGGCAGCAATTGCCACGTGGGTTACAGCACCCTTGGGCGATACGCCCATTTTCTCAGAGCCGTAAAAGGCAATTGGGCGGATGTAACAAGAGTCCAGGTTGTTGGCGCGCACCACTTCGCAACAGGCGTCCATGATCTGCTCGCGGGTGTAGGGCATGTTCATGCGGTAAATGTGGGCCGAATTGAACAGGCGATCGGTGTGCTCTTTCAACCTGAAAATGGCAGGGCCTTTGTCTGTTTTGTAAGCACGCTCGCCTTCAAACACCGACAAACCATAATGCAAACTGTGGGTGAGCACGTGAATTTGAGCTTCACGCCACGGCACGAGTTTGCCGTCAAACCAGATAAAGCCATCGCGATCGGCCATTGACATGCTGAATTCTCCGAAATTCCAAGATTTACCAAACCGACATATTCTACAACCCAACAAGCACCGATTTGGGCTTACCACGTTGACTCGGTGAAGAATGAACCACTATAGTGCAATCAACCACTCTAAAAAAAGAAGTACACCTATGAAGCAATGTCTGGCGAATGCTCAACCCCGTTGGACGCGTAGAAAACAAGAGCGCCCACAAGAACTACTCGATGCCGCACTGACCATTTTCAGCGAAAAAGGATTCGCTGGAGCCCGCCTTGAAGACGTGGCCAAAAGCGCAGGCGTCAGCAAAGGCACGGTTTATCTGTATTACTCCAACAAGGAAGAACTACTGAAAGCCGTGGTGAAAGAACATGTTTCACCCATTGTGGAAGAGGCAAAAAGCCTGCTGGAACCCGACAAAAGCTCGGCCACACTGATTCGTGAAGCCATCCACCTGTGGTGGTTGAAATACGGCTCTACCAAATTAAGCAGCATCACAAAAATTGTACTGTCCGAGGCCAATGCATTTCCCGAGCTGGCTCGCTTTTTCTATGACGAAGTGGTTCGCCCGTGGTGGGACTACCTTGAATCCGTGCTGAAACGTGGCATTTCCCGCGGAGAATTCACAGACATTGACACCGAGTACGCTGCCCAAGTGCTGTGCGCACCGCTGGTTACCCTTGGATTGTGGAAACGAACAATGGATGGTTGCTGCGGCGTGGAAACCAACCCCATGCGCTACATTGAAGCGCACATTCAAATGGTGCTGAATGGTTTGACCTGCCCGCACACATCGCGTGTTGCGTAAAATTTGCTAAAATAGCGAGTTACCCATTATCCCCACGCGAGAACCCGCCATGGACTTCGAGAAAGCCCGCTTCAACATGATTGAACAACAAATCCGCCCTTGGAACGTGTTGAACCAGAAGGTGCTTGATTTGCTTGAAATGATCAAACGCGAGAATTTTGTGTGTACCGGGCTTGAAAAACTGGCCTTCACCGATTGTGACTTGCCGATCCGGGTGAATGGCGCCGACACAGGCGAGGCCATGTTCAGCCCAAAAATGGAAGCTCGCATTCTTCAGGAACTTGAGTTGGGTACGCATGAAAAGGTGCTGGAAATTGGCACTGGCACGGGCTATATGGCTGCGCTGATGGCACAACAGTGTGCCCATGTCACCACCATTGAGTTGAACCCGGCCATTGCCGAACTGGCCCGCAGCAACTTGAAAAAAAACGGAATTACCCGCGTGAAAGTGCTTGAAGGCTGTGGATTCCAGTTGGCGCCAACGCTCGGCCAGTTTGACGTCATCGTGCTGTCTGGTTCCACACCCATCATGCCCGCCGGCTTGCTTGAAGCGGTCAACCCACTTGGACGCCTGATGGCCGTGATTGGTCAGGCACCGGCCATGCAGTTGGTGTTGGCCCGCAAGTCGCGCGATGGCCAACTGATTACCACACCTTTGTTTGAAACCATGACCAAGGTGTTAATCAACGCACCCAAGGCCAACGAATTCGTATTCTAAGGACAAGGGACTCATGACCCAGCCCGATCAACCCGTGCCAACGCGACAGAAATCGGGCCTCAAGCACTTGCTGTTCATGACTTTGCTGGGATTGCTGGGTTACTCAACGCTCAGTAATTCGGCATGGGCTCAAAACCCCACCCCTCAAAACCTGCTCACGCTGTACAGCCTGGCCAAACAAAACGACCCCACCTTTCGGGCAGCAGCTTCGCAGTTGCAGGCTGACCTTGAAACTGAAAACCAGGCATTTTCAGCTTTGCTGCCCAATATCAACTTTGGGGCACGCATTGAAAAACAAGACAACACCTACGATGCGTTTGGCATGTCGATTGACGCCAGCCGCAATCCCGGCACCTACAGCCTGGTGCTGAACCAGGCACTGTTTCGCCCTCAAGCCTGGGAAACCTACAAGCAAAGCCAATTGAGCGGAGAAGTTGCCAAGCTCAGCTTTCAGCAAGCTGAACAGGAACTTGTTTTGCGGTTGACTCGCGCATATTTCGATTTATTAACCGCGCAAGACGACTTGGCCAGCATTCGTGATCAAAAAACGGCGATTACTGAACAATTGGCCTTGGCGAAAGCCAATTTTGAGGTGGGCAGCGCCACCGTCACCGATCAACAAGAGGCACAAGCCCGATTTGATCTGGCCGTGGCCCAGGAACTGGCTGCCCAGAACCAGTTGGCCCAACGCAAGCTACAACTGGAAACCATAGTGGGCATGTCGGTGGATGAACTGGCCACACTTGCACCCACAACGCAACTTAAAGCACCTACGCCAAACACCGCCGAGGCCTGGGCAGAGCAGGCCCGCAACAACAACCTGAAAGCCCAGCAAGCGCGACTTGCAAAATTGATTGCCAAAGGCGAGAGCAACAAGGCCAAATATGGGCACTTGCCTACCCTTGACCTGACTGCCCAAATGGTTGAAACCGAGCAGCAGATTTTTGATGGTAACAGTGGGCGCCCCTTCGACTTGGGAGTTGACAGCACTACAATTGGCTTGGTGATGAACATACCGATTTTTAGCGGTGGTGGCACTCAAAGCCAGGTGCGCCAGCAAGCTGCACTGCTGGAAAAAGCAATGAACAATGTAGAACTGGCAGGCAGGAATGCCACGCAGGCTGCGAAGTCAGCATTCTTGGGCGTTCAAACCAGCCTTGCACAGGTGAAAGCACTTGAAACCGCACTGGCCTCGAGTGAACTAGCCCTGCAATCGAATAAAACCGCCTATGAGGTGGGAATCCGGATCAATGTCGACGTATTAAACGCCCAGCAACAGTTCAATGCCACGCAACGTGACCTCTCAAAGGCCAAATACGCCAGCCTGATCAATATGCTTGAACTACAAGCAGTGGCTGGGCAATTGAATGCTGAAACGGTGCAGCAAATTAATCAGTTACTGGTTCAGTAAGCAAACCAGCTGCTGGCAACTGGCTTGCTTGGTTCAGTACATCGAAGCTGCGCTGGGTTGCGCCACGATGGCCCCGAGCATAAGCAAAAGCGGCCCTCTTGCCCTCATCAAAACCGTGAAAACCACTCAAGTAAAATTCACATGCCGCCAGCAAATGTTCGAATCGGCGAGCCGCTTTCGCGGCCAGAGCATCCTCTGCGGCCTTGGCAAAATTAAAAGTATTGGGCCCCATCCACACCGGGCAACCATAGGCGCAGGCCTCAATCAGGTTTTGCCCGCCAAAAGGTAACCAGGAACCGCCCAACAAAGCCAGATCGGCCACGCTGTAATAGGCCGGCATTTCACCCATGGAGTCGCCCAACACCAAACGGGCCTGCCCAAAACCTGCCAAGGCAATATTGCTGCCTGCATTGAAAGAGGCACTTCGACGTACGGGACGAGCCACGCCCATCCGCGTGGCTGCCTCTGCCATCAATTCAAACACCTCATCAAAACGCTGAGGGTGACGCGGCACAATCCACACACTGGCTTTGGGCATGCGTTTGAAAAATTGACATCGATTCAAGGCGTCGAGTAACAACGCCTCTTCCCCTTCCCGACTGCTGGCAAACAACACCACCTGCTCAGCCTGGGTAGCCTCTCTCCAGGCGCGCCCCGTGGTGGCCAACTCAGGCTTCAGCGCCACATCAAATTTCAGGTTGCCACACACCGCATCTACAGGTCGACCAAGTTTCTCGAACACAGCCGCATCGGTCTGTGTTTGCGCAATCAAGGTACCAACACTTTGCAACACGGGCTGGCTCAACAGTCTTAGTTGCGCCAATCGTCTACCAGTGGTGGGCGAAACCCGGGCATTGAGCAAGGCAGTGTGCACTTTGGCCTTGGCTGCCCCCAACAGCAAATTGGGCCACAGCTCTGTTTCAACCACCCACAGGGAATGCGCGCGCACTTGTTTGAGTGTGCGCGCAACCAGATAAGGCAGATCGTAAGGTAGATAAAAAAATTGAACCTGATTCAATGTCGAATAAAGCTGGCGGCATGTGGCCAAACCCGTGGGTGTGGTGCAAGAAACAGCCCATTCATGTTGAGGATAAACCTTGGCCCAATGCTGCACCAAAGGGGAAATGGCATGGGCCTCGCCCACTGACACAGCATGCACCCAGATTCGCTTTTGCCCCCCGGGCACAGATCTGAATTCAGGCAGGTTCGCCAAAAAACGCTGACCCCACCCCTGACGATATTCAGGCTGCCGAATACCGCGTTTGAGCAAATACAAGGCTAAAACTGGCTGAAACAAAAAAAGAATCAGGCTGTAAAGCGATAGAAAGAAGCGAGCTGACACACTCAAAGTTTATTTCCCCGTAGCAAACGCGTTGCCGCCTCGAACACTTCACCCACCGCAGGCTCTCGACCTACATCGCCCAAACTGATGGCATGTGGGTTAAAGCGCGGTGCGAATCGCCACGCTGGCGTGGCGAAAAACAAAGCGACCATGGGTAAATAATGCGCAGCCGCCAAATGCGTTATACCGGTGTCCACACCAATTACAAGGCCGGCCCTCTCCAGACGAAGGCGCAATTCGCCCAAAGCCATTCGAGGCAGCACCTCAACCCGGGCTATGCCAGTGGCTATTTTTTCTGCCTGCTGTTGTTCTGCGTCGCTGCCCCAAGGCAGTTTGACCGCATACCCGAGGTCTGAAAATCGATGAGCCAATTCACGCCATTTGACAATTGGCCATTTTTTTTCATCGCGGGCCGTGGCGTGCAAAAACCAGATTTCAGCACCGCTTGGAATGGCGGGAAGTACTTTTTGCGGGGCGATGTCATAAAAAACCGGCTTGCCTAGCAAACGGTAGCCCAATAACCCGGCTGCCAACTCTCGCAGACGCTCGACCGCATGGGCTTGTGGATCCCAGCCTGCACGTTTCGAATAAAAGAGGCAAGCCAGGCTTTCCTTGGCATAAGAAAAACCAGGGCCCATTAGGGTGCCCTTCGCGGCGCGCGCCAGCACTGCGCTTTTGATCAGGCCCTGCAAATCAACAATGGCGTCGTATTGCCTGTCAGCCAATTTGCTTTTCAGCAACTTCCATTGCTGCCAGGTGTAGCGAATTCCCTGCTTGCGCCACTTGCGCAAGTTGACCGGCACCACCTCGTGAACATGGCGACTGCCCCGCACCAAGTCCACAAACGGCTCCTCCACCATCCAGTCAATCTGGATGGATGGATCTTGGGCGTGAATATCATTCAAAACCGGCAAGGCATGAATGACATCGCCCATGGAAGTGGTCTTAACAATTAAGATACGCTTCATCTAGCGCTTAGGTTGATCGCAACCGCATTATTGTAAGCGGCAAGCGAGTAGCCATTCCGAATCCGCTCAGCCAAGGAACGATAAATTTGAACACAGCAGCCAACAACCGCATCGCCTTGTCCGCCGTGCTGATCACCCTGAATGCCGGCAAACAACTTGCTGCAGCCCTTGAAAGCCTGCAATTTTGTGGTGACCTGGTGGTGGTCGATTCCAACAGCACAGACAACACCGTTGAAGTTGCGGAAAAATTCGGTGCACGTGTTGTGCAGCAAAACTGGCTTGGCTTCGGACCACAAAAACAGTTTGCAGTGGCCCAAGCCACCTACGACTGGGTACTTTGCCTGGATGCAGACGAACGAGTAACGCCCGAGCTGGAGCGCACTATTCGAGCGGTCATTCAACAAGCCGAACAGGGCCTTTTACCCAGCGATGTTGCCGGGTTTGAAATGCCCCGCTGCAACTTTTTTTTGGGTCGTTACCTTCGCCATGGTGAAGGCTACCCGGACTATTCACGCCGCTTGTTCAACCGAAAGATGGCCAACTGGAGCAATGACGCAGTCCATGAAAAAGTAGAAAGCAGCTCCTCAGGTGCCCGCTTTGAGAAGCTTGAAGGCGACTTGCTGCATGAATCTGCAGAAAGCCTTGAAAGCTACATGACCAAGCAAAACCGATACACCAGTATTCAGGCACACAGCTTGGCTGCGCGCGGAAAATGGCCAGGGCTTGGAAAACTGATGCTGTCGCCGGTAGTGCGGTTCATCAAGTTTTATTTGGTGAGAAAAGGCTTTCTGGATGGTTGGCCCGGGCTGGTTCACATTGCAATTGGGTGCTTCAACAGCTTCTTGAAATACGCCAAGACACGAGAGTTGATGCAGCAAAAACGTGAGCGCTGATTGTGGTGCGGCGTGCGGCGTGCGTGATACTAGTCAAGCAACTGACCCTGCGCAAGCCCCGTTTGCTTGAAGGCCCAAAGGAAAAGAGTCACCCCTTGCTTTGGGAACCGGAGGACCAACTCGCGCTGCGCACTCAAACAGGTCCATCCGGGGCCCTTCGGACCATCCCAAAGCGGCGAGTTGACGAAGTATGTGGTCCTTCTTGAATCGCAAACTGCGGCTTGCGCAGGGTCAGGTGCTTTCACTGAGATGACATGCCCGCACAGCGTTGCGACGCGGGATTATCGCTGATACATCGCCGATGCAGCACAAGCTTGCATGTCGCTTGCGCTAGAAGAATTCCTACCCAGCTGAGTGTGCCCAACATTCACGTCTCGTCCGCCGTTTCCTCATCTGAAATGGATTAGACGCGAAGCGGCTCCGCAAGGCGCCATTGCGCTTGCGGCATCCATTGCAGATGGGAGAAGAAACGGCCACAGCCGCGCACATCACCTTGGGCGAGGCGGTTGGGCAAGCTTGGCTAGGTGGGAATTCTTCAGCACGCGCCCGCATCCAGGCGCAGCGTTGAATCAAGGTGCTGCCGCCAGAGCCCAAGCCCTGGCAGCACCGAACTCCGGATCAGTGACCCAGAATTTTCGAGAGAAACAACTGCGCACGCTCCGAGCGTGGTGTACCAAAAAAGTCTTCTTTGGTGCAGTCTTCAACAATATTGCCTTGGTCCATGAAAATAACCCGGTCTGCAACCTTGCGAGCAAAACCCATTTCATGGGTTACGCACATCATGGTCATGCCTTCTTGGGCCAATTCCACCATCACATCCAGCACCTCGTTCACCATTTCAGGATCGAGCGCTGAGGTGGGTTCATCAAACAACATGCAAATTGGGTCCATCGACAAAGCGCGTGCAATCGCAACGCGCTGTTGCTGACCACCCGACAATTGTCCGGGAAACTTTTCCGCCTGCGCTTTCAAACCTACACGGTCCAATAAACCCAAACCTTTGGCAACAGCCTCTTCTTTTGAGCGCCCCAACACCTTGATTTGCGCCAAGGTCAGGTTCTCGGTGATGGTCAAGTGCGGGAACAGTTCAAAGTTCTGAAACACCATGCCCACGCGTGAACGCAACTTGGGCAGATCAGTGCCTTTGGCACCCACCGAGACACCATCTACCGTGATGGTGCCTTCCTGAAAAGGCTCCAGCATGTTCACGGTTTTAATCAAGGTTGACTTGCCCGAACCGGAGGGGCCACACACCACCACCACTTCCCCTTTTTTAACAGAGGTTGTGCAATTGGTGAGCACCTTGAAACTGCCGTACCACTTACTTACTTTATTGATTTCAATCACAGTGCTCTCCTGTTATCGAATGATTTGAGTTTTTTTCTGGAGCGCCTTGACCAGCATGGACATGCTGAAACAGATCGCCAGATAAACCAAGGCCACGAAGGTGTACATTTCAACCAAGGCGCTGTCGCGCTGCGCAATTTTAGACGCGGCACCCAGGAAGTCGGTGACAGAAAGTACATACACCAATGATGTGTCTTGGAACAAAATAATGGTTTGGGTCAACAACACGGGAAGCATGTTGCGGAAAGCCTGTGGCAGCACAATTTTCGCCATGGTCAAGCGGTAATTCAAACCAAGTGCCTGCGCGGCAGCCACCTGCCCCTTCGGAATACTTTGAATACCAGCCCGCATGATTTCGCAGAAAAATGCGGCTTCAAACATAATGAAAGTGATGTAGGCAGACCGGTCGGGACCAATTTGCGGAGGCCGTTCGTACCCCATCACAGACTGCAAGACCACTGGCACCAGAAAATAGAACCAGAAGATCACCAGAATCAGGGGAATGGAACGCATCAGGTTCACGTAACCGGCTGCAATCATTGCCAAGGGCTTAATGCTGGACAAACGCGCCAGCGCCAAAAGCGTACCGAAGAAAATACCGCCCAAGCAGGCCACCACGGTAAGCTGCACCGTGTAAGTCAAACCCTGCATGAGATAAGGCAATGAAGTGCTGATTGCACTGAAGTCGAAGTCGTTCATTATTTACCTCCCGTGATGTAACCGGGCACAGCAGTTCGGCGCTCGACCAAAGCCATGACTCGATTCACCGTCATTGCCACAATCACGTACAACACAGTGGCAGCAATGTAGGCTTCAAAAAACGCAAAGGTGACTTCACCCATTTCACGGGTTCTGAAGGTGAGTTCAGTCAGGCCAATGGTTAATGCCACCGATGAGTTTTTAATCAGGTTCATCGCCTCGGAGGTCATGGGCGGGACGATGATTCGGTAGGCCATTGGCAACAACACGAAGCGATAGGTTTGCCCTTCGGTCAAGCCCAAAGCGTAACCCGCAGCACGTTGCCCGCGCGACAGCGACAAGATGCCCGACTTGACCTGCTCGGCAACCCGGGACGCGGTAAACAAGCCAAGGCAAACCACAGAGGCCAGGAATTGCACGAAGGTGGGGTCTTGCTCAATCGACCATTCTTTCAGGGCCGGAATGAATTCTGGCACCACAAAATACCAGAGAAAAAATTGGACAATCAGTGGGATGTTGCGGAAAATTTCCACATACGCATTGCCCAGAAACGCCAAAGGTTTGCTGGAGGCTGTGCGCAAAACACCCATCAAAGAACCCACAGTGAAGGCAATGACGCCTGCAACTGCGGATGTGGCAAGGGTCCACAGCAGGCCGGAAAACAACATTTCCCACCAAACCAGGGTTTCACCTTCCACAATCGGCTGAAAAAACAACAGCCAATTCAGGTCGCTATTCATTTTGGATACTCCCGAGTCAATATTCTCGGCCAATACAAGTAAAAGGCCGGCTCACGTTTAAAACGCACAGCCGGCCCGTGACTAACTAGGGCTGTTTATTTAACGCCTTTGTCGTTTGGATTCGCAAATGCTTCCTTCAACAGCGGAGACATCGGGAAATTCAAGTTCACGTCCTTGGGTGGAATTTTGCTCATGAACCACTTGGTGTACAGCTTCTCAGCTTCGCCAGACTTGATCATGCTGTTCACGGTTTCATCCAGCAAAGCCTTGAACTGGGGATCGTCCTTGCGCAGCATGATGCCGTAGGGTTCTGTGCGCAAAATTTCTGGCAGGAACATGAACTCATCCGGGTTCTTGCTTTGAGCAACCAAACCAGCAATCAGGATGTCATCCATCACAAAAGCCTTGGCACGGTCATTGGCCACCAACAAGAAGCTTTCAGCATGGTCTTTGCCGTAAATTTCCTTGAAGTTGATGTTTGCGCCCTTTTCGTTTTGCTTGATCAACTGAACTGACGTGGTGCCAGAAGTTGTTGCAATGGGCTGTCCATCCAGATCGGCCAGTGACTTGATGCCACTGCTTTTCTTCACAACCACTTTTACGCTGGTAATGAAAGTGCTGTTTGCGAAAGAAACCTGTTCCTGACGAGCCACGGAATTGGTTGTAGAGCCACATTCCATGTCGATGGTGCCGTTTTGCAGCAGCGGAATGCGGTTTGCAGAAGTAACCGGTTGCAATTGCACATTCAGATTTGGCATTTTCAACTTGGCTTTGACTGCATCAACAACCTTGTTACACATGTCCATGTGGTAGCCGATAGGCTTCTGGTTGTTGTCCAGGTATGAAAATGGAACAGAGGACTCACGGTAACCCACCACGATGGTTTTGGTTTCGGTAATCTTTTTCAAAGTACCCGTGAGATCTTGGGCAACTGCGGGCTGAACAGCGGCTACACTGGCCACGGCCAACGCTGCTGCGAGGAGATTCCTTTTCATTTTTGCTCCTTGAATGAAAAAATTAAGCACGAATTGTGCATACACCCTACGCCATGCGAACCAGGTTCGTGGCGGTACTAAAGTTTTATTCTCCGAGGACGGGTGAGAACCTCGGGTCTGAGTATTTCATTCAACTGCTGCTCTGACAGTAAGCCTTTTTCGAGAACAAGCTCGGAAACCTTCCGGCCGGTTTTCAATGCAGTTTTTGCAATCTCAGATGCTTGATCATAGCCTATGTAAGGGTTCAGTGAGGTGGCCAAACTGGCTGATTCCTCGACCCTTTGACGCAAAAGTGACTCATTTGCGGTAATCCCTAATACGCAATTTTTCGTCAGCGTTTTACAAGCGGCGGTTAAGTGATAAATACTCTTGAACAGGCTCCATGCAATGATGGGCTCAAATGCATTCAATTGCAGTTGTCCGGCCTCGGCTGCCATGGTCACGGTGACGTCGTTTCCGATCACCTCAAACGCGACCTGGTTGACCACTTCGGGGATCACCGGGTTCACCTTGCCAGGCATGATGGACGAACCCGCAGCGCGTGGCGGCAGGTTGATTTCGTTCAGGCCGGCTTGGGGACCTGACGACAACAGACGTAAATCGTTGCACATTTTGGACAACTTCACGGCCACCCGCTTGAGCACCCCGGAAAGTTGAACAAATGAGCCCGTGTCCTGGGTAGCCTCTACAAGGTCTGCGGCAGTAACCAAGCCCAGCTGGGTGATTTCTTCCAGATAATGGCGGGCGCGGGCGGCATATTCCGGGTCGGTGTTGATGCCGGTGCCAATGGCTGTGGCACCCAGATTGATTTCAGAAATCAAGCTGGTCGCCTCGCGCAGGCGTGCCATGTCTTCGCCCAACATGACCGAGAAGGTTGCAAACTCCTGCCCCAGGGTCATGGGCACGGCATCCTGCAACTGGGTGCGGCCGATTTTCAGGATTTTCCGGAATTCAAAGGCTTTTTCGCCGAAAGCCTCTTTGAGTTCTTCCATCGCGACCAACAGGCCCGAGATGGCGTTGATCAGACCGATTTTTACCGCAGTTGGGTACACATCGTTGGTGCTTTGCGAGGCATTGACATGCTCGATTGGGTGCACCATTTTGTAATCGCCTTTTTTGCCGCCCAGAATTTCAATGGCACGGTTGGCAATCACCTCGTTGGCATTCATGTTGGTCGAAGTGCCAGCCCCGCCCTGAATGACGTCTACCACGAACTGATCATGAAGTTTGCCGGTTCGAATTTCCTTGCAAGCCTGGGTGATGGCTTTGGCCAAATCGTGGGGAACAGTGTCCAGGTCTGCATTGGCCTTGGTAGCAGCCCATTTGACCGCAGCCAGTGCATTGATAAGTTCGGGGGCGTTGTAAAGCGGAAAACCAGTAATTTGGTAATTGTCGAGGGCGCGGCTGGTGTGCACTCCCCAGTAGGCCTCAGCGGGAATCTTCTTTTCTCCAAGAAGATCTTTTTCCACGCGATGCTCTGAGTGCTGCTTGACCATGTCATCCCCTGATGAATTTTGAATGTGGGCCATGCTAAATCTTTAGTGGCCGGCACTCCAATACTTAATCAGCATTAAACCATGCAATTCCCGCATATCCAAAGAAACCCTAATAAGGGTTATCCACAGAGGGGGATTAGTCTGGCCAATAATGCCAAATCAAATCCACCTGCTCGTGGGCAACCGAGTTTTCAGTTGGACGATGCGTGCGGCGATACAGGCGAACTTCCATGTCGGTGAAATAGGGTCCGGGAATTTTGCAAAGACCAGAACCCGTGGCCACGGCGCTTTCCGGCAACCACGCCACGCCCAAACCAGCCTCGCACATCGATTTCAAGCTTTCCGACATATCCGTTTCAAACAGCGACTTTTTCAGGAACAGCGGGCCCGACTCCATGGCAATGTCAGTCATTTTCGACAGGTAAGCATGTTTGGAATACGAGAGGTAAGGCACGGGCAAAGGGGCCAATGGGTCTAGCGAGTAAATTGGGCTGCCATCGGCCTTCGCCGCACTGTAGGGCGCAAACCGTTCCGTGCCCAGCACCCGCACTTCAAACTTGCTGGGGTCGAGTTCAATGGGTTCCCGGCTGTGGTGGTAGCACACCAGAAAGTCACTTGCGCCATCGGTGAAGTACAGCACCGCATCGTGCACATTGCTGGCAGTGAGCTGAAAACTCAGGTCGGGCAGGCGATCGGCAAGCTTGGCTTTCAAACTGCGCACCCAATGTGGCGCTTTGCTGCAGGCCAAAGTGTGCGGCACCACCAACCGGATGGGTTGGCGACTTTGCAAACTACCACCTCGAACAATGGTGCGGGCCTGGCGGATCTGCTCCAGCATGGTGAGCGCCTGCTCGTAAAACACCTCGCCTTGCGGACTCAAGCGTGTGGGGTAGGAACCCCGGTCAATCAATTCGCAGCCCAGCCAACCTTCAAGCGCCTGAATTCGGCGCGAGAAAGCAGGCTGGGTTACGCACCGCAAGTTGGCCGCTTTTGAGAAGTTCTTGGTTTGGGCCAGCGTGATGAAATCTTCAAGCCATTTGGTTTCCATGGGCAGACGCGTTGGGTTGACTGTGCTGTTGAATCAGCCACATTCGGGCGTATTCACCATTCTTGTCAAGTAGTGATTCATGGCTGCCACTTTCGATCACCTCACCCTGACTAATCACCAGAATTTGGTGAGCATGCACCACCGTGCTTAAACGGTGGGCAATAATCAAGGTCGTGCGGTTGCGGGACAGCATTTGCAGTTCTTGCTGAATGGCGCGTTCTGATTTGGAATCCAGCGCTGAAGTGGCCTCGTCGAAAATAAGAATCGCCGGGTTTTTCAAGATGGTGCGGGCAATGGCCACGCGCTGCTTCTCTCCCCCAGAAAGCTTGAGCCCACGCTCGCCCACTTGGGTTTTATAGCCATCGGGCTGATTCACGATGAATTCGTGAATGTGCGCGGCCTTGGCTGCGGCCTCAATTTCCGCCTGTGTTGCATCAGGCCTGCCGTAGGCAATGTTGTAGGCAATGGTGTCGTTGAACAGCACGGTGTCTTGAGGAACAATGCCAATATTTTTACGCAATGAGGTTTGTGCCACCTCCCGAATGTCTTGCCCGTCAATGAGAATCGCCCCGTCGGTGACTTCGTAGAAACGATATAGCAAGCGCGACAAGGTAGATTTGCCTGCACCGCTGTGCCCGACCACTGCCACAGTGTGGCCAGCCGGTACGGTGAACGACATGTTTTTAAGCACTGTACGGCGCTCGTCATACCCAAAGTTCACGTTGCGAAATTCTATGGCACCGCCCCTCACCTGGAGCTCGGGGGCATTGGGCTTGTCTTTCACTTCAAGGTTTTCATCCATCAAGCCAAACATGCGCTCAATGTCGGCCAAAGCTTGCTTGATTTCCCGGTAAATGACACCCAAAAAATTCAGAGGAATATACAACTGAATCATGAAGGCGTTCACCAGCACCAAATCACCCAGGGTCATTGATCCGTCCAGCACACCGGCGGTTGCGCGCCACAACACCAGCGTGACTGCAATGGCGATGATTGCGCTTTGCCCGGTGTTCAACAGGGTGAGGGATTTTTGTGAACGAATGGCAGCCTCTTGCCAGGCCGCCATGCTTTTGTTGTACCGCTCGGACTCAAAACGCTCGTTGCCGAAATACTTCACGGTTTCATAGTTGATCAGCGAGTCGACCGCCCGCACATTGGCTTTGGAGTCGAGGTCATTCATGGTGCGGCGAAAATGCAGGCGCCACTCTGTGATTTTTACGGTGAAGAAAATGTACAAGGTCAGTGCCACCGCAGTGATGACCGAGAACCAGATGTCGTAGTTGATGAACAAATAGCCCACCACCAGCACAATCTCAATGAGCGTGGGCAAAATGCTATACAGGGTATAGCTGACGAGACTTGAAATGGCCCGGGAACCCCGTTCGATGTCACGAGTAACCCCACCCGTTTGCCGATTCAAATGAAACCGCAGCGACAGTGCGTGCAGGTAATCGAATACCTGAATGGCAATGGCCCGGACTGCATTTTGGGTGACCCGGGCAAACAGGAATTCGCGCAGTTCGGTGAACACTGTGGTGGACAGGCGCAACAAGCCGTAAGCCACCAACAACACCATTGGCATGGAGGCGGCAGCCAGCAAGGCGTTGCTTTGCAAAAGTGGCGTTAGCTCGTCAATGATTTCCTTGAGCACCAAAGGCACGCCCATGTTGGCGACTTTGGCGAGCACCAAACAGGCAATGGCGAAAACAACCCGCCACTTGTATTCCCACAGGTAGGGCAAAAGCTGGGCGATGGTACCCCAGTCGCTTCGTTTTCGGGGTCTTGGCGGGGCGGATTCCACCGGTGCGGTTCTGCGCATGCGATACTTCTCGGTACAAAAAAAGAGGCGATGGAGGCAATGCTACCACCCGCCTTGCCAAACGAGTTGCATACCAAGCAGGAGACAAAAGCAAATGGCAAGTATTCAAAACAAAGTGATCGTAATTACCGGTGCATCCGAGGGCATTGGCGCCGCATTGGCCATCAAGCTGGCCCCGGGCAACAAACTGGTGCTGGCAGCCCGTCGACTTGAAAAGCTGCAAGAGGTTGGACAGCAGGTTGAGGCGGCTGGCGGGCAGGTGCACTGTGTGGCCTGTGACGTGATGGAACAGGCTCAGTGCGAGAACCTGGTGGAAGAATCGGTGAAAGCCTTTGGCGGCATTGACATGATTGTGAACAATGCCGGCGTTTCAATGCACGCCTGGTTTGAGGACATCACCGACTTGGGTACCTTCGAACGGTTGTTCCGCGTGAACGTGATGAGCATGGTGTGGATTACCCACAAGGCCCTGCCCCACATTAAAAAGTCCAAAGGCCTGATTGTCGGCGTTTCCAGCCTGGCTGGTAAAACCGGCGTGCCCGCCCGTACCACCTACTGCACCAGCAAGTTTGCGATGAGTGGTTTTATGGAAGCGCTGCGCATTGAATTAATGGGCACAGGCGTGGATGTGTGTGCCATTTTCCCGGGTGTGGTGGATACGGAAATTCGCCGCAATGGCTTGAACCCCAATGGCGAGCGGGCTGGTGTCTCTGGCCTTCGCGAGAAAGGCGCCATGACGGTTGAGCAATGTGTGAATGAAATTGTGGATGCCATGGCCGAGCGCAAGCGAGAATGGGTCATGACAGCCAAAGGTCGCTTGGGCCTGAAGCTAAAACCCTTTGTGCCAGCCGTGATCGACAAAATGGCCAAAGATGCCCTGGACGATGAACACGGTGGCAAAAAATCAGCCTGACAGGCTGCAATACACCCAGGTTCAGGCGCTGAACAACACCACCGCCTGAACCACCACCGCCAAAATGCTCAATGCCAAAACAACGCCCAGCACGGTAACCGCTTTGCGATTGGATTCGATTTGCGCAACCAATTGCGTATTTTGACTGGCCAACTCTTTGATGACCCCGGCAGACTGAACCACCTGAGCCTGCAAATCTGTGATTGTTTGCTCAGCCGAATGCAGGCGATGTTCCAGCTTTTCGACGGCAGCCATATCCGTGGCCAACATCACATCGGTCACGTCGCTGTCGGTTTCACCATCAACCCGCTTTTTGGACACGCTGTTCCACAGCTTGACCGCACCATCGGCCACCTTGGGCGCATTTTTAATCACTTCGCCCCAAGGCACCATTTGCAACACTGTTACCCAACCTGCAGCCATCGCTTCCTCAACTCATGGACTCAATAAAACCCCATTATCGTCTGTTTCATGAGATGGGGTTGGAAGCATGCACCTAGAATGAAATGCAGACTCTAGGTGCTCAGCGTTACAATCGAAAGTTAAACCAACAACAAAGCACCTGCACATGAGCACACCCAAACCCATTTTGTTACCTGTCGACCGTGAACCCGTGATTCGGGTCATTCCCATGCCCAGAGACTCCAACGCGTCGGGCGACGTGTTTGGCGGCTGGATTATGGCGCAAGTGGATCTGGCTGGTTCGGTACCAGCAACAGCCCACGCCAAAGGCCGAATTGTGACCGTGGCGGTGAACGAGTTTATTTTTAAGGAACCAGTGTTTGTTGGTGATTTGTGCAGCTTTTATGCCGAAGTGGTAAAGGTGGGCAGAACCTCCATGCAAATTTACGTGGAGGTGTTTGCGCAACGCCGCTTGAAACCCGACGATGTGGCCAAGGTAACTGAGGCCTATGTAACCTATGTGGCTGTAGACGAGAACCGGAATTCCCGCCCAGTGGACCCGCTTAAATAAAATATTCGCTTCAGAAGTGTGAGAGGTCTTGTTGATGCATTTCGAATGCGAACTCGACTTCGTTCACATGCTGCCAGGAACTTTGGCCCTTGGCCTGCTTGCGCGACAATTCAATTCGGTAGTCATATCGATCAGGGCGATACAGACCTTTGAGCACTTGCACGGGCCTGCCATTTTCATCGTAAGCCACCCGTGAAATAGCCAGCAACGGCGCACCCACCGGCACGCCCAAGGCATAGGCTACCGAAGCATCGGCAAGCCTTGCAGAAATGGTTTGGCGGGCTTTGGCCACCTTCACCCCTGCTTCTTCAAGCAGCACCAAAATTGGAAACTCGCGTAGGCGTCGGCGACAAATGCGTCCCGACAAATCCTGTGGAATAAAGCTGGTCAGGTGCGCCACTGGTTGCCCGTCAAGCTGACGAATGCGAATCAGTTTTTCGACGATGGCATCGCTGGGCAAATGCAAGAGCGTTGCAATGTCGGGCGGTGGCAAAATACGTTTGGACGTGATGAGTTGCAAATCGGACGAATCACCACTGGCCTGCAAACGCATGGCCGAAGCGCTCAACAACTGGCTTTGCCCCACCGACGAGTTGCGTGACTCGGTGCGCGGTTTTACGAATGTACCCTTGCCACGCCCCCTTGCGACCAAGCCTTCTTTGACAAGGTCTTGCAGTGCACGACGCATGGTGACGCGTGACACATTGAACTGCTCGGCCAGCACCAGCTCACCTGGCAAAGGCTTGGTGTCGTAGTGACCCTCAATAATGCGTTCACGCAGTATCAGGTAAATTTGGTGGTAAAGGGGAACGACTTGATTCGGGTCTAATTTGCTGTCACCGAAATTCGATTCTTCTGGGGATGCGGCGGGAAACTGACTGTCCATTCGTACTGTCCAAATGCTACTGGGCTACGACATGGATAATACAACACAATGCAACACAATTCATACTGAATAAGTGTGCGAAATAAACAAGGGCCATTGAAACAACGCTTCAATGGCCCCTGGTCAGAATGCGTCTGCGTAAGACTTATTCTTCGTGGAATGCCTCTTCCCGCTTCTTGCGAATAGAAGGCATGAACACCACGATCAAGGCAATGGCTGCAATGGCCAGCATGGTTGCACTGATTGGACGCGTAACCAGCACTGAGAAATCACCACGCGAGAGCAACAAAGCCCTGCGCAGGTACTCTTCCATCATTGGGCCCAGAATAAAGCCCAACAGCAAAGGCGCAGGCTCGCACTTCAATTTAGAGAAGATGTAACCCAACACACCGAAGCCTGCCAACAAGTAGATATCGAATACCTTATTGCCCAAGCTGAACGCACCAATACAACAAAATACCAAAATGGCCGGATACAGGAAATGATAAGGCACCGAGATCATTTTGACCCAGATACCAATGAGCGGCAGATTCAGAACCACCAGAAACAGGTTACCGATCCACATGGAAACGATGATGCCCCAGAACAAAGCAGGCTGCTCGGTCATGACCGCTGGACCTGGTGTAATCCCTTGAATGATCATGGCGCCGATCATCAAAGCCATGACCGGGTTGGACGGTATACCCAAGGTTAGCAAGGGGATGAACGAGGTTTGAGCGCCTGCATTGTTGGCTGACTCGGGACCAGCAACACCTTCGATTGCACCCTTGCCAAACTGCTCGGGTGTTTTCGAGATTTTTTTCTCGATGGAGTAAGAAGCAAACGAAGCCAGCATGGCACCGCCACCGGGCAAAATGCCCAGCAATGAACCTAGACCCGTACCGCGCACAATCGGCATGGCCATACGCTTAAAGTCTTCTTTGTTGGGCATCAGGCCCTGAACCTTGCTCACCATGGCAGAGCGTAAGTGTTCTTCTTCGAGGTTCTTGATGATTTCGCCCAAGCCAAACATGCCCATGGCCAAAATCACAAAGTTAATGCCCTCAGCCATGTAAGGAGTGTCGAAGGTGTAGCGCTCCAAGCCTGAATTCACATCGGTGCCTGCCATGCCCAGGAGCAAACCCAGCACGATCATGCCAAACGCCTGCAACAAGGAACCGCTGGCCAACACCACCGAGGCGACCAAACCAACCACCATCAACGAGAAATATTCGGCAGCACCAAACTGCAAAGCGATGTCTGCCAAAGGAGGCGCAAACAAGGCCAGCAATACGGTTGCGAAAGTACCTGCCACGAAAGAGCCAATTGCCGCTGTGGCAAGGGCCTTGCCCGCCTTGCCCTGCTTAGCCATTTGATAACCATCAAGCGCTGTAACCACCGAGGATGATTCACCAGGCAAGTTGACGAGGATAGCCGTGGTTGACCCACCATACTGAGCGCCGTAATAAATACCGGACAACATGATGAGAGACGACACTGGCGGCAGGCCGAAAGTGATTGGCAACAACATGGCAATGGTAGCGGTGGGGCCCAAACCGGGCAACACGCCAATTGCAGTACCTAAAAACACACCAATCAAGCAAAAAAACAAATTATTCAGTGTGAATGCTGTTTCAAGGCCGATAGACAGATTACCAAGAAGTTCCATGATTACATTCCAAACCAAGACCCGAAGATGGGCAGCGGAATACCCAGACCTTTGACGAAAAGCAGGCTGCAGAACACAGCAGAACACACTGCAATCACAAGGGTTAACTTCCAGTTGAAAAATTTACTTGCAGCGGCAGAAATACCAAATACAAGCATGACAGCGATCGCAAACCCCGCACCTTCAACCACCAAAGCAAACACAAGGATTGAGACGGTGACGTACAGAATTTTCGACAGCGGGAACCCTGTTAAAGGCTCGCCCTCGACAACAAAAGAACGAATCAGCGAAAGGGACCCAATGAAAATGAGCAGACCGCTCAATACCTTGGGAAAATAGCCCGGGCCCATACTGACTGCAGTACCCATTTCATAATCAGCGGCCATATATAAGGCTGCTGCACCGATAATCAGGTACAGCAGCCCGGCCCAAAAGTCTCGTAAATCTTTTGGCATTTTAGATCTCTGTTATAGATCAGTCAGCGTACTGACCAGCTTTGTCGATAATTGGCTTCCAACGTGCAATTTCAGCATCCAGGTGCTTGCGCAAGGCGGCTGGTGTGGCTTGGTCTTGAGGCACTGGCTCGGTGCCCAATTCAGCAAAACGCGAAATCACTGCTGGGTCTTTCAAGGCTGTTTGCAGAGACTTGCTCAGGCGATCAATGATGGGCTTGGGTGTGCCTTTGGGGGCATACAAACCGTGCCAAACACCCACTTCAAAACCAGGCAAACCAGCCTTGTCCAATGTTGGCAGATCAGGCAGAGAGGCCACTGGCTTTTTGGTGGTCACGGCGTAGGCCTTGATTTTTCCGCCTTTGATTTGGCTGGTGGTGTTGGTGGTTTGGTCACACATGAAGTCGACCTGACCGCCCAACAAATCGTTCATGGCTGGGCCAGTGCCTTTGTAAGGAACCGTTGTAAGGTCTACACCCACAGCTGTCTGGAACAACATGCCGCACAGGTGCGAAGCTGAACCAATACCTGCATTGGCGTAAGTCACTTTGTCTTTGTTGGTTTTGATGTAGGCCAGCAATTCCTGCATGTTTTTGGCAGGCATATTGCCACGGGCCACGATGGTCATGGGTACATCGGTTACCAGGCCAATGGTTTCAAAGTCGGTTGATGCGTTGTACGACAGCTTGCGATACAAGGAAGGCGCAGTGGACTGACCAATGTGGTGAAGGAAAATGTTGTAGCCATCGGGTGCAGAACGGGCCGCCTTGCCAGCAGCCAGGGTGCCGCCTGCACCGCCGAGGTTTTCAACAATCACTTGTTGGCCCAGGTCTTTGGACATGGACTGTGCAATCAAACGACCCACCGTGTCAGTTGGGCCACCCGCTGCAAATGGGATCAGCATGGTGATGACTTTGGACGGGTAAGCATCTTGGGCTTGCACGGAACCCACCAAGCCCAACAGGGCAACTGCCAATACGGATTTAATCGATTTCTTCACGGAACTCTCCTTGTGATTTGTATCAGAATGTCAACTGCGAAAGCTGTTTTTCTTATTGAATTTCCACACATATTTGCGCAGGTGGATGGAGTATCAGCATGCCCGTGATGCGCAGCAATTGTGGTTTTCCATATACGCAGAAACCACAGCATGAGCCATTCGGAGAGAAGTTCAAATCAAAAAATACTGCGCGACAAAGCTTAAAAAAAAGTTAGCTTAAGAAAATTAACTAAATTACAGTGAAAAATGAGTAAATACCTTTTTTTCAAGAAAAATAATTTATAAATCGATATTAATTGAAAGGGTAATTCAATCACCTAGCCAGCAAAAAACGGATAAAAAAATCGACTAATGCGCTCAGTGAGCGGCCATTATTTTTTTGTTTGAGTACTCAACCAGTCGTTCAAGGCGGTTGCAACCACCTGATTAATGCCTTGATCTGTACCTACCGCGTATTCACGCAGGCGACTTACCAAATCGGCAGGTAGACGGTAATTCACCGGAACCAGTTTGCTGGCGGGAATATCAGCAGCACGCTCACGTTTGTTGTTTTGCACTTTGGAGGCTTGACCGAAACGATCAGGAAGGCTTTCGGATTTCAGTGAACCGTCAAGTTTCTTGGCCATGTTTTTGGCCATGTCGGTGGATTTAAGCGCCATGGGGTTCCTGAGGAAAGGGGCAGATCGGGAACGAAGTATAGCGCCAAACCACGCCCCGAGGTGAGCCAACGATTAAGCCACTGTCAAGCCCGCTTGATCAAACGAATCAACATCAACAACACCACTGCGCCGACGGTTGCCACCACAATGCTTCCCAACAAACCACCGCCGCTGGAAACCCCCAGTGAATTGAACAGGAAACCACCCACAAAGGCGCCAATTACGCCAACCACCAGGTCGCCGATCAAACCGAAACCACCGCCCCGAACCAACTTTCCAGCCAACCAGCCGGCAACAATCCCAACCAGCAAAAAGACCAACAGACTCATTTTATTCTCCTAAAACGAATGGACGAAACGTGGAGACGTGACCAAATCGCCAGAACAAAGGTCGTTTTTTTCGTACTCGGCAACCAAGGCAGCGGCCTGATCAAAGTGCTCAGAAGCAACAAAAACATTGGCAAAACCGTTGGGGGAGAGGTCGCCGACAGCGCCCTGAAGAAAATGGCCGCCAACGTAAGTGGGTATTTCGCAGGCGTTCAGCATACCGGCAACGATATGCGCCTCGATAATGTTGCCCGCTTTATAAACAATTTCCATGTTGCCCCCTTGTTCAGCAAGACTAGCCGAAAACAAGGGAGCAGGTAAACACATCATGTGACTGAATGCTAACGGGCACTCACGCGAAGTACCTTGCCATCCGAGCTGTCGGTCAACAGGTAAATTGCACCATCGGGGCCTGTGCGAACATCCCTGAAACGCGCACCCACTTCTTTGAACAACACTTCTTCTTCAGACGCTTTGTTGCCTCTCAACACCACTCGACTGACCTGCTGGGCCTTCAGTGCACCCACCAGCAAGTTGCCTTTCCACTGGGGAAACATGTCGCCGTTGTAAACGGTGATGCCCGAGGGCGCGATGGACGGCACCCAGTAAATTGCGGGTTGTTGGGTACCCTCGTATTCTTTGTAGGGTGAAATTTGTGCACCGGTGTAGTCGATGCCGTAAGTGGCTTTGGGCCAGCCGTAATTGGTCCCGGGGGTAATAACGTTCACTTCGTCGCCACCACGCGGACCATGCTCATGAGCGATCAAGCGTTTGTTGGCGGCATCGTAGGCCAGGCCCTGAACGTTGCGATGACCGTAACTATAAATTTCAGGTTTGGCGCCCTGTTTGCCCACAAAGGGATTGTCTTTGGGCACAGAACCATCGGCATTGAGCCGAACAATTTTTCCAAGGTGATTCGACAAATTCTGCGCTTCTTCACGATAACTGTAACCGTCGCCCAGTGTCACGATCAGCGTGTTGTCGGGCAGCCACGCCATGCGCCCGCCATAATGGGCACTGCCTGATTTTGCCATCTGCGAACGGAAAATTTCTTTGACATTCGCAAGGCTGTTCTCGCCAAGCTTGGCGCTGGCCACACACAGATGGTTTGCACTGCGCGTGCCGCAGGCATAGCTGAGAAAAATTTGCTGACTTTGCGCAAAATCGTGGGAGGGCAAGACATCAAACAAACCCGCCTGGCCGCCATAAAATACCTTCGGAACACCAGCAATTGGGGCATTCACCAATTTGCCATCGGCGGCCACCAGGCGCAGCTGGCCAGGTTTCTCGGTGATCAATGCGCGGCCATCAGGTAAAAATGCAATGGACCAGGGACTGTCCAAACCATCGGCAAAAGTCTCGATTGTGTAGGGTTTGGCAGATTGGGCCTGGGCCTGGCCGGGTGGCAGCGCAACACTGGCAATCAGTAATGCAAGAATTGCTGGACTGGCCGACAGTTTGCGGGTCGACAGTTTGGCGAACAAGGCGCCCGAGACCGCCGCGGCTGCAAGCATGGAAAACATGCCCCCGACGGTGCGGGTGGATGAAATAAGTATTGGCATTGGTGCAATCATGTCGACCACTTTGAAAGTTACCCACAGACCCAGTGCAGCACCGAAAACACACCAAAAGGTACGCCATGCAGTGCCGGTGAAACGCGTGAACAGCAATGCGACGGCCTGAGATACCGCAAAACTGCACCCAAAGATGACTGCATAAACGGGCGAGAAGTTCCCGAGATCGTGCAGGGTGGTGTGAAGCCGTGTACTCCATGGAATGACAACCCCCAAGTTTTGCAATGCCTGCAAATTGACCTGTGACTGCACCAGGGTGCCCAGTAAGGAACCCAGCAATCAGACCAAAAGCCAAACCAGAAAAACCGAAAACCATTTGTTTGCGTGATTCATGAAAGCATGCCCAAGACGGCCGGCGCGTGCCGAACCTGATGTGTTAACACAATAATTCGATTGATTTATTCGGGTTGTCGCCCATATGAAATAGACTGCACCACGCCCCCCCGAAAGCGTACGGTGGCAATCAAATTACCCTGCCCCCTGTCGTACACCCACACTTCTACGGGCAGGCAAGGCACCAGCGATTGCGCAAACGGAGAGGGAACCGGTTGCAGGGTACCGGGAAAATACACTGGATCACAAAAAGTATCTTTCAAAGCGGGTTGCCCGCATTTGTAGAGCACAGAGACCCTGCTGTCGCCCTCATAGGCACTGCCCTGCGAACACCGCAAGGCCTCTGCTTTTGCCGGTGAAACCAGGCAAAACAGGGCAAACATTCCGATTGTGAGCAGTGCATGTTTCATGGTTCAACTGTCTCCTTCGTGAATTCGACAGCCTGGAAAAAACGAAAGTTCAGTGAATAGCGCAATCAACCGAGAAGGCTTAGCCGTAAACCGCTACCACCTGATAGCCCAGCGATGCCAGTTGACCATTCGGGGTCCACAGTTTGGCGCTTTGATTCACATAGCCGTCCGCACCGGCTTTGGTTTCCATGTCGATTTGAAACCAGCCTTCACTGTCGATATTGGCAGGAATGGGCGGCAATTCAAGCGACCAGCTTACCGAACTGGCCATGACAGGCCCTTTAAAGTGGCTAAGGCAAGGTGTGGGCGGGCCATCGCTGAGCATGACAATCAGCACTTCAGGGCTCAGGTTTTTGTCAGTGGCACGAATGTAAATGCCACTTTCCCAAAACGGGTTGCCCATGTAGGGAATGCTGCCAAGCGCCCAGCGCATTTCAACGTGCTGCAAAAAGTTGGGGGTAATTTTCGGAATGAAAGGCAATGGCGCAATGTCGTCCACTGGCTTGGGCAGCGGTTTGTGCTGAGGGCTAAGGACTGGCAATGCGGTTTCACGCGGGGCGCCAAACACACCCACCACCAAACCCGCCAAGGTTTCGTCGCTGTAAATTTCACATTGCACCTGACTGACACTTTTGCCCTGCCGGAGCAAACGCGTGCGGTACACCACATCACCGGCGGGCACAGGGCCCACAAAATTGGTTTGCAGCGCACGCAAGGGCATGTCGATACCCAGCGTATCGCGCATGGCAACCACGGCAAGTGCTGAGAGGAAGCCACCGAACATGGTGCGACCCTGCATCCAGTCCTCGGTGGCGGTGAACGTGACTGTATCGCCACTCAAACGGCGATTGGACAAAATTTCTGAAAGTGCAACGGTCATGCTGAGCCCTTGGTGCTTATTGGATTAGTTTTCGAACTGCTTGAAATTGGGGGCACGCTTTTCGCCAAATGCTTTGAATGCCTCTTGTGCCGGGGCTTGCGGAATCATGCTCATGAACAAGTGCCCTTCTTCGGCCATTTTTTCGGCCACAGCAGTTTTGTTGGCCGACTTCATCAAACGCTTGGTGGTCAACAGGCTTGTGAGTGGCAGGTCGAGCAGTTTTTTCACTTGCGCTTGCACATGTGCGTCCAGTGCCGCTGGTTCAAGCACATCGGAAACAATGCCGGTGTCGTAGGCTTTCAAGGCGGTGAAACTATCGCCCAGCAACAACAGTTCAGCCGCTTTCTGATAACCCGCAGAGATAGGCAGCAACAAGCTGGACGCCGCTTCCGGGCACAAGCCCAGTTTCACGAAAGGCATGGAAAATTTTGCGGTGCTTGCTGCATACACCAAATCACAGTGCAGCAATACGGTAGTGCCGATACCAATGGCCAAACCTTGCACCTGTGCTACCACAGGCTTGGGGAAGACAGAGATCATGCGAAGAAAACGAAACACCGGTGCGTCCAGATCGGTGGGTGGGGTGTTCAGAAAATCGCCCAGATCATTGCCCGCAGAAAAACAGCCTTCATGGCCTTTGAGCAACACCACTTTCACGCCACTGCTGTGCGTGGCATCGCGAAACGCGTCCGCCAGCGCGGTGTACATGGCATTGGTAAATGAGTTTTTGCGTTCTGGCCGATTGATGGTGATGGTCATCAAGCCATTGCTGATTTCTGTTTGAATGTCCACTGCCGTATTCCCTGTCTGTTTTTGTTGTAAAAACTCAAAAAAAACGGGTGAAGGTTTGCACCCACACCCGCTTTGATTTGCGCTGAAATTACACGCGTTCGAAGATGCCTGCTGCACCCATGCCGGTACCGATACACATGGTCACCATACCGTATTTCAGGTTGTGCCTGCGCAGTGCATGCACTACAGTGGCTGCGCGAATTGCACCGGTTGCACCCAGTGGGTGGCCCAAGGCGATTGCGCCGCCCATGGGGTTCACCTTGGCTGGGTCCAGTTCCAGGTCTTTCATCACAGCCAAGGATTGCGCGGCAAAGGCTTCGTTCAATTCAAACCAGTCGATGTCGCTGGCTTTCAGGCCAGCAGTTTTCAACACCGCAGGAATTGCTTCCTTGGGGCCAATACCCATGATTTCGGGGGGCACACCACGCACGGCAAAACCGCGCCACTTGGCCAGGGGAGTGAGGTTGTAGCGCTTCACGGCTTCTTCAGAAGCCAGAATCAAGGCACCAGCACCATCACTCATTTGCGAGCTGTTACCGGCGGTCACTGAGCCCTTGGCAGCGAATACAGGCTTGAGTTTGGTCAGCCCCTCAATCGAAGAGTCGGCACGGGGGCCTTCATCCAGCTTCACTTCTTTGGTGCTGGTTTTGATTTCGCCTGTTGACAAATCAGGCGTGGCTTTTACAACTGTGAACGGTGTAATTTCATCGTTGAACTCGCCGGCCTGTTGAGCGGCGATTGCCTTTTTGTGGCTGTTCAAGGCGAATTCGTCTTGCGCGTCGCGGCTGATGCCCCACTGCTGGGCTACCTTTTCGGCGGTCATGCCCATGCCATACGCAATACCCAGGTTTTCATCTTTCTGGAAAATTGCGTTGTTGAAGCTGGGCTTGTTGCCGCTCATGGGCACCATGCTCATGCTTTCGGCGCCGGCTGCAATCATGACTTCGGCTTCGCCCATGGCAATGGCGTTGGCAGCCATTGACACAGCCGTAATACCAGACGCACAGAAGCGGTTGATCGTGACGCCACCCACAGTGTTGGGCAGACCTGCCAGCAACACAGCGATACGGGCCATGTTCATGCCCTGCTCGCCTTCGGGGAATGCACAACCCACGATCGCATCGTTGATTGAGGCTGGGTCGAGAGTTGGCACCTGGGCCATGGCGCTGGCAATGGCATGCACCAGCAGGTCATCGGGGCGGGTGTCTTTAAACACGCCACGGGGGGCCTTGCCGATTGGGGTGCGCGTTGCTGCGACAATGTAAACATCTTTACAAGTTTGAGCCATGTTTGCTCTCCTTAATTAGTTACGCACTGGCTTGCCGGTTTGCAGCATGCCCATGATTCGTTCTTGTGTCTTGGGGTTGTCGAGCAACTTCACGAAGTGCTTGCGTTCCAGGTTCAGGAACCACTCTTCATCCACCAAGGAGCCTGTTTCAATTTCGCCACCGCACACCACTTCGGCAATCACACAGCCCAAGTGGAAGTCGTAAGCAGAGATGAAACCACCGTCGCGCATGTTGACCAGCTGCGCCTTGATCGTGGCGTAGCCTGATTTGCCTGCGGCTGGCACACCCTTGATTTTGTGGGGTGGGCGATAGCCGCCGTCGAACATGGCGCGTGCGCGTGAAATGGCGACATACAACAGTTCATGGCTGTTGAAAACGATTGTGTCAGATTCCTTGATGAAGCCCAGGTCGCGACATTCCATGGCCGATGTGCCCACCTTGGCGGTTGCAGCGGTCATGAAGCCGTCTTTCAGGAAAGCCAATACATCGGCTGAACCCGCTTTTTGAGCTGCCAAGCCGGCGTTGACAGCGATTTCTTTCAAGCCACCGCCGCCGGGGATCAGGCCTACGCCCACTTCCACCAGGCCCATGTAGCTTTCCAGGTTGGCCACACGTGCAGCACAGTGAATTGCAAATTCGCAACCACCACCCAAAGCCAAGCCAGTTACAGCGGCCACAGTGGGAACCTGTGCGTATTTCAGCGCCGCAGTGCCTTTCTGGAATTCAGCCACCATGGGTTCGATGGCCTTGCCACCGCCCTGCATGAATGCGGGCAACATGGCTTGCAGGTCAGCACCTGCGGAGAAAGGCTCGTCCGGGCTCCACAACACCAAACCCTTGTAGCTTTTCTCGGCCAAGGCAATGGCTTCGTGGGTGCCAGTGATGACATCGGGGCCAATCGCGTGCATTTTCGTTTTGATCGACAAAATCAACACATCATCATGACCAGGTGCAGTCCAAATGCGAACTGCATCGTTTTCTTTGATCGTGGTGCCGCCGTTGTGACCCGTCACGGTTGTTTCGCCCAACACTTTGGCGCGGAAAATTTGACGCTGGTACACCGGCAAATCTTTGCGGGGTACGAATGAATTGCTTGCTGGGCTGAATGCGCCAGCGGTGCTGTACACGCCGCCGTTGTCTGCAACAGGGCCTTCAAATACCCAAGCTGGCAAAGGTGCGTTGCACAAGGCTTCGCCTGCATCGATGTCGGCCTTCACCCACTGGGCAACCTGCTTCCAGCCTGCGGCTTGCCAGGTTTCAAATGGACCTTCTGTCCAGCCATAACCCCAGCGCAGTGAGAAATCAACTTCACGTGCTGTGTCTGCGATGTCGTTCAGGTGAAATGCGATGTAATGGAATGCATCACGGAAAATCGCCCACAGGAATTTGGCCTGTGGATGCTCGGAAGCACGCAAAGCAGCCATGCGTTCGGCCACATTGCGGTTCTTCAAAATCTTCAGCACGGCTTCGTCGGCCTTGCCCTCAGACGCCACATAGCTGCTGGAGTTCGCATCGAACACCATGATCTGCTTGCCTTCTTTCTTGAAGAAACCACCTTTGGTTTTCTGGCCCAGTGCACCTTTCTCAACCAGTGTTTTCAACACGGCGGGTGTGGCATAGCTGGATGCAAACGGATCGTTGGGCAATGTGTTTTGCATGGTTGCAATCACGTGGCCCATGGTGTCCAGACCAACCACATCCGCAGTGCGGAAGGTGGCCGATTTTGCACGGCCCAGTTTGGAACCAGTCAGCTGGTCGACGATGTCGAATGGAATGCCGTACTTTTGCGCTTCAGCCATGGTGGCCAGCATGCCAGCCACGCCCACGCGGTTGGCCACGAAGTTGGGCGTGTCTTTGGCAGTAATAATTCCCTTGCCCAAGGTGGTGGTCAGGAAGGTTTCCAGATTGTCCAGAATGTCTTGGCGTGTGGTCGGCAGCGGAATCAGTTCGCACAGGTGCATGTAACGGGGTGGGTTGAAGAAGTGAACGCCACAGAAGCGGCTCTTCAGTTCTGCATCAAAACCTTCGCTCAGTTTGGAGATGCTCAAACCCGATGTGTTGGTTGCAAAAATAGCAGTGGCGTTGATGTGCGGTGCCACTTTTTTGTACAGGTCGTGTTTCCAGTCCATGCGCTCGGCAATGGCTTCGATCACCAAATCGCAGCCCTGCAGCAATTCCAGGTGCTCTTCGTAGTTGGCTGCTTGTACATATTGCGCAACGTCCTTCGCGCCAAACGGGGCAGGCTTCAGTTTCGTCAGGTTCAAGATGGCTTTGTCTACGATGCCGTTCTTGGGACCTTCTTTGGCGGGCAGATCAAACAGCACCACGGGCACTTTGGCATTGGCACAGTGGGCAGCAATTTGTGCGCCCATCACGCCAGCGCCGAGCACGGCGACTTTGCGAACGATGAAATTGGACACGCGTGTCTCCTTCGAGTTAATTGGATTCAACGCCCGCAACCACGTGTGGCTGCGGGGTACTACGGGACAGGATTTGTTAGAACAGGTCGGCTTCCATTTCCATCAGGCTGCTGGAACCCGCACGCGCCTTGCGAATCAGCATGGCGGTTTCAGGCAGCATTTTCTGGAAGTAGAAACGGGCTGTATGCAGTTTGGCGGTGTAGAACTTGTCGCCACTGGCTTGCTTTTCCAGCGCGATTTTTGCAGCTTTCGCAAAGAAGTAGCCGTAGAACAGGTGGCCCACAACACGCAGGTAATCCACGGCTGCAGCACCCACTTCATCTGGGTTTTGCATGGCCTTGCCACCAATTTCCATGGTCAGTTTGCTGACCTTGTCGCCCAAATCAGCCAGGGGTTCAATGAACTCTTTCATGGCTGGGTTGTTGGCTTCAGATTCGCACAAGGCGCGCACCATTTTGCCGAACTTCATCAGCTTGGCGCCACCGTCGCCCAGCACTTTACGACCCAGCAGGTCCAGTGACTGAATGGTGTTGGTGCCTTCGTAGATCATGTTGATGCGGCTGTCACGAACATACTGTTCCATGCCCCACTCAGCGATGTAACCGTGGCCGCCATACACTTGCATACAGTGTGATGTGGCTTCCCAAGCGTTGTCGGTGATGAAGGCTTTTACGATTGGCGTGGCCAGGGCAACCATGTCGGATGCTTCCTTGCAAACGGCTTCATCAGGGTGGTTCAGTTCTTTGTCCAGCTCCAGCGCGGTCCACATGCACAGTGCACGGCCACCTTCGGCGTATGCGCGAGTGGTGAGCAACATTTTCCGCACATCGGGGTGAACGATGATGGGGTCAGCAGGTTTGTCAGTGGCCTTGGGGCCAGTCAGCGAACGGCTTTGAATGCGATCCTTCGCATAAACAACAGCGTTTTGATAAGCCACTTCAGTTAAGCCCAGTGACTGCATGCCCACGCCCAGGCGGGCTGCGTTCATCATCACGAACATGGCGGCCAGGCCACGATGGGGTTGACCAATCAGCCAGCCGGTTGCGCCGTCCAGGTTCATTTGGCAAGTGGCGTTGCCATGAATACCCATTTTGTGTTCGATGGCGCCACAGAAAATCGGATTGCGCTCACCAATGGAACCGTCGGCATTCGGAATGAACTTGGGTACCAGGAACAAGGAAATGCCTTTGGTGCCCACAGGCGCATCAGGCAGTCGTGCCAACACCAGGTGAATGATGTTCTCGGCCATGTCGTGTTCGCCAGAGCTGATGAAGATTTTCGCGCCGGTAATTTTGTAGCTGCCATCGGCCTGTGGCTCAGCCTTGCTGCGCAACATGCCCAGGTCGGTGCCGCAGTGTGGTTCGGTCAGGCACATGGTGCCAGTCCATTCGCCGCTGGTCAGCTTGGGCAGGTACAGGTCCTTCTGTTCCTGGCTGCCGTGCTCGTGCAGGCAATCGTAGGCGCCGTGCGTCAGGCCGGGGTACATGGTCCAGGCCTGGTTGGCGCTGTTCATCATTTCGTAGAACGCCTGGTTCACGGTCACGGGCAGGCCTTGACCACCGTAGTTGGGGTCGCAGCTTAGCGAGGCCCAGCCAGCTTCCACAAACTGCTGGTAGGCTTCCTTGAAACCGGTTGGGGTTTTCAGGGAATGGTCGGCCTTGTTCAAAGTACAACCTTCCGAATCGCCCACAGCGTTCAGGGGTTGCAACACTTCCGCGCAGAATTTGCCGCCTTCTTCGATGATCTGATTCACCGTGTCTGCGTCAATTTCTTCAAAGGCGGGAATGCTTTTGAAAGTGGCTTCTGCGTTCAACATTTCGTGCAGTACGAATTGCATATCGCGGATCGGGGGCGTGTATTGGCTCATTGAAGTGTCTCCTGGTACTACTGGCTCAGAATTTCTGACTGGGTTTGCTGGTAATGCTGAATCATGCGCTCGAAGCCTTGGCTGGCCCGCTTCACAGACGAGGAATCGCCCATGAGGCGACCTTGCTGGTGGGCTGCCAGAATCAGGCCGACCATCTCGAAAACGAGTTGATCCGCATGGGCCTGATTGGCGGGTAAATGGTTTTCTTCGATGGCCTGTGCCGTGGCACGGTGCATTTCTTTTTGCCAGTCGCGATGCATTTTCACCAGGACATCGCGAACTGCCCCTGGCCTGTCATCGTATTCTGTCGCGCCTGAAATATAGATGCAACCACTGTCGATTTCCTTGCCGATCCGGTCAAGCCAGCGCATGAAAATTGCGCGCAAACGCGGCAATCCACGGGGCTCTTTCAGGCAGGGGAACAACACGGCATTGATGAATTGGGTTTCGTACTCTTGAAGGACGGCAATTTGAAGCTCTTCGCGCGAACCAAAGTGGGCAAACACACCACTTTTGCTCATGGTCATTTTTTCTGCAATGGAGCCAATGGTTAAACCCTCGAGCCCTTGCGTGGACGCGATTTCAAGCGCCGCCTCAACAATGGCGGCTCGGGTTTGTTCACCTTTGCGCATATAGAAAATAGACCGAACGTTCGTTTTTTTATGAGTGTACGCTATTTCTTCAGGAAAAAGGGAATGGACCAGGTTAGAGAAATTCTTCTAGGGCATCATGATCAGCAAATAATTATTCAAATTATTTGAACAATTACTGCAAAAAAGGTCACTCGATTTTTGGCAATTGAACGCGCATGATTCGCTCATCGATTCAGTGAATCGCAAACCCAATACGGAGAATTGAAATGACTACAGCAAACACAACACACGCAGGCACGAATGTGCTGGACAATGCCTTTAACTCATCCGCCTCAACCATTGCCCTGATTGGCCGGGTTCTACTGGCTGCCATGTTTGTTCTGGCGGGCTTCGACAAAATCGGTGGGTTCGAGGGCACCGCCGGGTACATCGGTTCTGTGGGTCTGCCTTTTCCAGAAGTACTTACTGTGCTGACCATTGCGGTTGAAATTGGCGCGGGGCTGGCTTTGATCGTCGGCTTCCAGGTAAGAATTGCAGCGTTGCTGCTGGCCGGCTTCACCCTGGCTGCCTCAGTGCTGTTTCACAACTACTGGGCCATGCCTGCTGAACAAGCCTATGTTCAGCAACTGATGTTCATGAAAAACGTCAGTGTGGCTGGTGGCCTGCTAATGATTGTGGCTTTGGGTGGCGGCACACTTGGCTTGAGCAAAGGCAAGTAAAAAGCAATCAGTGGGCAAATCAGCGGGCTGAACGGCCCGCTGTTCACACCACTGGAAATACTGCTTCGCCAGCCTGGGGATTCACTGCATAACCGCCCGTGAAAGCACCAAATGAAGGCAGTATGAGCTGATCGGTTTTCAGGTAGAAGCATGGCACTCGGGCTCGGCTTCTGCCTTTTCCGTTCAGCACCACGACTGGGTGCTCATGCCCGGCAAGCACCAAAGCATTTTGTACGGTTTGCGGGTGATGGCACAAAGCAAACCCACCCAGCATGAAAGGCTCCTCCACCACCGAAATGTTCAAACTTGCGGGCGGATCACCTGCCTTGCTGTCGTGATTGCCGCGAATCAACGTCATGGCCAGGTTTGTGTGCTGGGCACGCCAAGCCAGCAGTTTGCCAAGCAAGTCGGGGTTGTGCGCCATTTTTGCGTGCAACAAATCGCCCAGAAAATACACCGAAAGTGGATTGAATTCTGCAATGCATTCTGAGAGCTTATCCAGATTCTCTTGCGTGGTCCCGGCTGGCACAGGCACACCCAGGCTGCGAAAAGTTGCGGCTTTGCCCAAATGAACGTCGGCGACAAAAAGCGCCTTGTGTGCGGGTGAAAACGCCGTTTTGTGGCGCGACAGTTGAAGTGCGCCAAAAGGTGTTTCCATTGAATGTACTGAAGAGTTTGCTGACAACAAATGCACGGTGAAGATGACCTGAATTGTAATTTTGAAATCTGTTAAACCTGAGCAGCTTTCTCCAGCTCGGCCACCATTCTTGCCACACGATCGCTGAGCTTTTCCGTGCTGACGGTTTCGCGCAATCGCTCAATCAGCAAGGGAAACGCAAAAGGTGTTGGGCGATCAATCGACTTGAACACCAAAGTTTTGCGGTGAATTGCACAAAGCGCTGCCTCCATTCGTTTCAAATCAAGCTCTTGTTCAAGCGCCTCACGCTGGGCCTGGTCCAGCAACAAATTATTTTGATCGTGTTTTTTGAACACCTCAAAAAACAAACCGCTGGAGGCTTGTAACTGCTTTGCACTTTTTCCCGCCCCGGGGAAGCCTTGAAAAACCAACCCCGCAATTCTGGCGATTTCCCGGAAACGTCGCTGGGCGAGTTCAGAAGCGTTGAGACAAGCCAACACATCCTCAAAAAGATTCTCCGTTGAAAACAACGGGGCTTGCGCAAGGCTGCCCGCAATCCATTCATGCCAGTTCACGGGTTCCGCGCTCAATAGCTCAAACCCGTAATCGTTCATGGCAATTGAGAACGTACCCGGTTTGTGCCGCGAGGCACGCCAGGCCAGAAGACTGGCCAAACCAATGTGCACCGTGCGTCCTTCAAATGGATACACAAACAGGTGGTGACCTTCTTTGCTGTGCAGCGCTTCAATCAGCAAGTTGCCCGTATTGGGCAAAGCACTCCAGCGCATCTGCAAAGCCAACAAACTCTCAAGTGCCTGCAGCTCAGGCAAGGCGGTCTTTTTTCCAGAAGAAATAGCCTGATGTGCCAACTCCAGCATTTGCAGGGAGGCGTGAGCAAGTTCACTGCTCAAGGGCATTTTACCGCCCTGCCACTGCGGCACTGTCGCTTTTTTGCGGTTGGCTTTGCGCACATACGCGGTCATGTCACGCACCTTCACCAGTTCAAGCACGCGGCCTGCAAAACTGAAACAATCACCCGTTTTCAGGCGTGCAATAAACCCTTCCTCAATGGTGCCAAGGCGCCCGCCAGTCATCCACGCCACATGCATGGCGGCATCAGAAACAATGGTGCCCACCGACATGGCATGCCTGCGCGCAATGTCACGCCGCGGCACGCGGTAAATGCCTTCCTCATCGGCAGCTACCCTTTGATAGTCCGGATATGCCGCCAGGCTTTCGCCTCCCTTTTCTACAAAAGCCAGGGCCCAATCGAACTGGGAGCGGCTCAAATTTTCATACGCACTTGTGGTGCACACTTCGGCAAACAATTCATCGGGTTTAAATCCAGTGCCCATGGCCACAGTCACCAGGTGCTGCACCAACACGTCCAGTGGGGCCTGTGGGCTGAAACGCGATTCAATCTGTTTTTGCTGGGCAGCATGTCGGGCAGCAGCAGCCTCGACCAATTCAAGCGCATGGGTGGGCACCACGGTGATTCGGGAAGGCCTGCCGGGTGCGTGCCCGGAACGGCCTGCACGTTGAAGCAGACGGGCAACGCCCTTGGGCGAGCCAATTTGAATCACGCGTTCTACGGGTAAAAAATCCACGCCCAAATCAAGCGATGAAGTACACACCACCGCCTTCAGGCTGCCGTTTTTTAATCCTTGCTCAACCCAATCGCGCACGGTTTTATCGAGTGAGCCATGGTGCAAGGCCAGTAAACCGGCGTAGTCGGGCCGGGCTTCGAGCAAAGCCTGATACCAAATTTCTGCTTGGGAACGTGTGTTGGTGAACACGAGGGTGGATGCAGACTGGTCGATTTCTCGCGCCACAAACTCGAGCTGATTCAAGCCCAGATGCCCACCCCATGGAAAACGCTCAAAGGTGTCAGGAATCAAGCTGTCGATCATCAATTGCTTGGGCAACTTGCCCTGGACCAAAGTGCACTTGGCGTGGTTTTTAACAGGGTGTAGCAGCACATCCATGGCCACCGGCAAGTTACCCAAGGTGGCGCTTAAACCCCACACCTGCAAGCCCGGGTTAATGCGCGCCAGGCGTGCGATGGCCAACTGCAGTTGCACACCACGTTTGTTGCCGATCAGTTCATGCCATTCATCGACCACCAACACTTGCAGTTTGCTCAAGTTGGGCTGGCTGCTGGTGCGCGTGAACATCAGGGTCAGGCTTTCAGGCGTGGTGACCAATGCGAAAGGGGGTTTGCGCAAAATGGCTGCTCGCGCGGCTGAATCGGTGTCGCCGGTTTGCAAGGCCACATCGCAATCACCCACCAAGGCTGACAGCGATTGTTGCAAAGCCTTGGTGCTGTCAGCAGCCAAGGCGCGCATGGGTGTTATCCACATGACACGGGTTGCAGCGCCCCTTGGCGTGGGAAGTTGTGCCAGCCTAAGCAAGGCACCCAACCACACCGCCAGGGTTTTACCGGCACCAGTGGTGGCATGAAGCAAGCCGCTGTGGCCTTTTTGAAATGCCTTCCACACCTGCAATTGATACTCGAAAGGCTGCCAGCCTTGTGCGTCGAACCACTCCTGAAGATTGGCCAAGGTGAGTTCTGACAACGGCGGCCTATTCGCATGAAGAGCGACTTCGGGGGCTTGACCTACAATGGCTGGTGCCGAATTTACTGCCCTGTCGGCCGCTTTCTTTTTGCGGCGCAAGGCCTTGAGCTGTGTGCCCACATTGGGGCCTGGCGGAATGCCTCGAAATTCAGACATGGTTTACTGCATTGATGATCCGGTTCCCGATTGTGCCATGGTTAATGCAAACCCGGTTGGTGATCAGCCAGCAGCGTCAAGTTACCACCGATGGCTGCGGTGTTGACCGACAGCACCTGCTCACAAACCAGCCTGTAATCTGGATAAACGCCATTCTCATCGCCCAACACCAAAGGAATGATTGCTCCCGGGTGCTGTGCCAGACGATCACACACCCATTTCAAGATTTCTGTGTTTTCCGGGTGACAAATTACCAGGTTGATATTGCCAAGATCGATTTCAGACAACACCTCGGCATTCACGATTGAATGCGGGTTTCGGTCAGCATCTGCGAGTTCACAAACCGGCACATTCCCGGTGGCCAGCACTGCGTCAATTTGTTGTTCAAGCAAAGTAAGATCGCGTGCAGTGCACCAAACCCGGCCACGGGGTCGGCAACGGTAAAGGTTTTTTTCACCTGTGGGGCCGGGCAATTCTTGGTTCTGCATATTCTTAAGCTGAGGCAGGCGCATCAAGGTAGGCAAATAATGCGGGCCACCCGCTTTGGGGCCGGTTCCCGATTTGCCATGCCCACCAAATGGCTGGCTACCCACCACAGCACCTACCATGTTTCGGTTCACATACACGTTGCCCGCTTTCGTGGTGTTGTAAACCAGATCGATGGTGGATTGAATGCGGCTGTGAATGCCAAAAGTAAGGGCGTATCCGGTGGCATTCAATTCATGAAGCAAGGCAGGCAAGTGGTCGGCCTTGAAACGCAAGACATGCAGTACCGGGCCAAACACCTCTTGCTGCAGTTCATTCAAGTGCTGTAGTTCGATCAGGGCCGGTGCTACAAAGTGACCCGCGACGCAGGGATCTACGCGCTCCGCCCGGAACACAGGAAATCCATTTGCGTTCATGTTTTCAATGTGGGTATTCACTGCTTGCCATGCATCTTGATCAATCAGGGGTCCAAGATCGGTGGAAAAAAATGCAGGATCGCCCACTTGAAGCTCCTGCATTGCAGCTTTTAGCAGAGCGATGAGGCTGTCGGCGATGTCCTCTTGCACACACAGCACCCGCAGTGCCGAACAACGCTGCCCCGCACTTCCAAAAGCCGATTCAAGCGTATCCCCAACCACTTGTTCAAGCAATGCCGATGAGTCAACCACCATGGCATTTTGTCCGCCTGTTTCAGCAATCAGCAAGGCGGGGCTTTGCAAGCAGTCACGATTCAACAAACTGGCTTGAATATGCTTGGCCGCTGCATTTGAACCCGTAAACAAGACGGTATCCACTGCTGGATAACTGCATAGCCACGCACCCACTTCCCAGTCGCCATAGACCAGCTGCAACACCTCAACAGGCACGCCTGCCTTGTGCAACAGCTTTGCTGCATAACATGCAATGTGCGGCGTTTGCTCGGCGGGCTTGGCCACCACCACGTGCCCACTGGCCAGTGCACCCACCACCTGCCCCATAAAAATGGCCAAAGGAAAATTCCAGGGGCTGATGCACACCGTAAGGCGCGGTGTTGATTCGGGTTGCAATGCACGCAAGGTGGAAACCTGGGCTGCATAGTAGCGGCAAAAATCAACGGCTTCGCGCACTTCCATGTGGGCATTTGGGATGGTTTTTCTGGCTTCGTGAACCAGCAAGTTAATCAATTGAAGGTGATGACTCTCAAGCAGCTTCGCTGCTTGCAACAAGACAGCCGCCCAGTGTTCTGGCCCTTTCTCAAACCAGTCGCCACCCGTACTGCGTGATCGAAAAGCAACACCCAATGCGGATTGCACCTGCCCATGTGTGCTGTAAGCCAAGGGTTCCAAATCCTTAAAGGTTCCGCTACCCACGGCTTGATGCAGTTGCTGCAGAGTGCGTTTGCAATACAAATCAAGCCCGCTTGAGTTCAGGCGATTGGCACCAAACAAATTCGGTGCAGGTACGCAGGCTGGGTTGCTTTGAACACCATGCCTACGCAAGATGAGAACCGGGTGTTCCAGCAGTTCATTCACGTCTACATTCGGATCCACCATCTGGTTGACAAACGAAGTGTTGGCACCATTTTCCAGCAAACGGCGCACCAGGTAGGGAAGCAATGTTTGGTGAGTGCCCACAGGCGCATAAATCCTGGCACGGCTGTAAAGCCCCTCACCCATGCCGTGCAAACACTGCATCTCGAACTGCCGCACATTCAGTTGCTCGGTCATGTGCTGAACAGCGGCGTAGGTGTGGGCGTTGTGGGTGGCAAATTGTGGGTAAATGAAATTGGCATTGCGCAACATCAGCTCCGCGCAACACAGGTATGAAAGATCGGTGTGAACCTTCTGGGTAAACACCGGGAAATGTGCCAAACCCTGTATTTGGCAACGCTTGATTTCACTGTCCCAATATGCACCTTTGACCAATCGAACCTGGATAATCCGTTCACTGGCGCGTGCCAGTGCAGCAATAAACCGAACCACAGCTGTCGCTCGGGTTTGATAGGCCTGAACCGCCAGCCCAAGACCATTCCAGCGCTTTAATTCAGGCTCGAAGGCCAAGCGTGTGAACAGGTCGAGTGATAGTTCCAGACGCTCGCTTTCCTCTGCATCCACATTGAATGCAATGTTGTGCTGCCTGGCTGAAAGTGCCAGTGTGTACAGCCGCGGGTACAGGTCGGCTTGCACGCGTTGTTCTTGCCACAAGGTGTATCGCGGGTGCAATGCTGACAACTTCACAGAAATACCGTGACCGTCGATTACGCCTTTGGAATTACTTTGTCCAATCACATGGATTGCATGCAAGTAGCTGCTGAAGTAAGCCTGCGCGTCCGCTTCACACAAAGCGGCTTCACCCAGCATGTCGAAGGAATGGGTAAAGCCCTGCAATGATTTCGCACGGCTGTTGCTTAAGGCCTCCTCAATCGTTTGGGCGGCAACAAACTGCTGCCCCATGAATTTCACCGCCTGTTCCACCGCAGCACGCACCAGGCCTTCGCTGCTGCGTGCGATCAAGCGCCGCAGGGTGGAGTACAGGGTGTTGTCATCTGGAATTTGAATCCAATGACCAGCCATGAACAAACCCCAGGTGCTTGCATTCACAAACAGGGAGGTGCTGTTCCCCAAGTGAGCTGCCCAATTCGCATGGCTTAATTTGTCGCGAATCAAATCATCGCGTGTTTGGGTATCCGGAATTCGCAACAGAGCCTCGGCAAGACACATCAGCGCAACACCCTCCTGAGTGGACAAGCGATATTCCGCCATCCACTGGTGGATGCCTGCACGGTGCTTTTGCACCTCATGCAAACGCTTTACATGCCCGAGTGCGGCCTGTTTGATGACATCAAACCCGGTGTCAGGCCAATCGTATTGTTCAAGCAGGTTGCGCACTCGCTGTGTTTCATCCACCCGAGTCAGTGCATCTATTTCTGTGCGCAAACGGTCCAGCTCAGCCTGCATGTTCAGCCCAGTCAAACGAACGCTGTACATGCCGCTCCCAATGCGGATTCAGAAGAACAGTCAACAACTCCACTGCACGCTGCGCACTGCTGCCAGTGGGGTCTGCAGCAGGGTTTAACTCAACCAGATCGACCGACCCAACACAACCGGTTTGAGCAATGCGCGCCATGCAATATCGAAGCGAATCGAGCTGCAAACCACCGTCTTCCGGGGTACTCACGCCGGGTAACACCAAGGGGTCAAGGCAATCCACATCGAAACTCACGTGCAAATGCGTACCCGGCTCAATGTCGCTCAGTGCAATATTCATGGCCTGAATAATTCCACGCCCTTGTATGTGCCGCATGGTAAGCATGGGCAAAGCCGCACGGCGCACCGCGCGGCGCTCTTCAGGGTCAACAGAACGCACACCCAACAATCGAATTTGAGAAGCACGCAAGGCTGGGGCGAACCCGGCAAGCTCGGTCAACTCAGAAGGTCCCTGACCGCACAGCGCGGTCAATGGCATGCCATGCATATTGCCGGTGATCGAAGTATTGGCCGTATTGAAGTCTGCATGCGCATCCAGCCACAACACGCGCAGTTCTTTGTTCTGACGTTGGCAATTCGATGCCACCGCACTGATTGACCCCATGGCCAGCGAATGATCGCCACCCAGCAATACGGGAATATCGCCAACATTCAATGCGTCGGCCACCGCGGCATACACTGCCCGATTCCACGCCAGTACTTCATGAAAATTCCGATACCCCTGCACCTCGACATGCGGTTCAGATGTCGGTATTTTTAGATCGCCGCGGTCAATCACTTTGCAACCGATTTTTTGCAAACCTTGCTGAACACCCGCACGCCTTAGTGCACAAGGCCCCAGTGCTGCACCAGCCATATTTGCGCCGGCATCGCACGGGGCACCGATCAGTGAAATCATGCGACCTCCCCGTGTTTCAACCAACTGTACAAATTCTTGGGATCCGGCAGTTCGGGGATCAAGGACAGTGATTCAAGCTCACCCTGTGCAAGCGCCAACCTGTGCATGTAGCGCATCGCGGAAAAATCCTCGAGTGCAAAGCCCACCGAGTCAAACACAGTGATTTGATCGGGCGCTGTGCGCCCAAGCGCAAAACCAGTCAGCACTTCCCACAACTCCGTCACTGGAAAATCCTTGGGCATTTGCTGGATCTCACCCTCAATCCGCGTTTGCGGTTCATATTCAACAAATACGCGGGCGTCGCGAAGAATATCGGGGTGAAGCTCGGTTTTGCCGGGGCAGTCGCCGCCTATGGCATTGATGTGAACACCCGGCCTCAGCATGTTTTTGGTCAACACGCTGGCATGGGTTTTTGCGGCTGTGGCAGTGGTGATCACGTCAACCTCACGTACAGCTTCCGGGACACTTTTGCACAATATAGTCTTCAAGCCGAGTTCATACAAATGAATGGCCAGTTTTTCAGTGGCCGAAAAATCGGTGTCGTACAAATAAAACGTGTCAATGCCCAGCAGCTCGTGAAACGCAACAGCCTGAAACTCGCTTTGCGCACCATTGCCGATCAGCGCCATGCTACGCACCGCTGGGTTGGCCATGTGCTGTGCTGCCAGTGCAGAAGTCGCCGCAGTACGCAACGCGGTAACCAACGTCAATTCACTGACAAACTCCGGCAGGCCGGTTTCTACACGAGCGAGAACGCCAAAGGCCATGACCGTGGGCAATTCATGCCGGTGATTGTTGGGATGCCCGTTGACGTATTTGAAACCATAGGTTTGTCCATCGCTGATTGGCATGATTTCAATCACGCCCTGTGCAGAATGACTCGCCAGGCGCGCCGACTTGTCAAACTGTTCCCAGCGCTTGAAATCATGATCAATCTCGTTAACCATTCCCCGAATACAGCGTGCCAGACCAACCCGCGAAATCAGTGTTGCCGCGCCCTGAGCGCTCAGGAATAAGGTGCGCATCGCATCCTCCCTCACCTGCTGAATTGCAAGTAGAACCACCATTGTGCTGCCCATTCAAGGCAATCAAAAGCACACAATTTGCTTACAAAATGGCATTTTTCTAGCACAATGACAGAACCACCTTACACTTCGATAGCATGGATACTTTAGATCGCCAACTTTTGGGGCTGCTTCGTACCAATGCCAGGTTGAGCATCGCGGCGTTGGCCCACCATCTGAAAGTGTCCCGCGGCACAGTGACCAATCGAATCAACAAGCTGGAGAGCTCAGGCGTGATCGTGGGCTACAGTGTCAAATTGCGGCCTGACACAACACCCAATCTGATTGTCGCCTGGATGAGTATTTTGATTGAAGGCAATGACAGCCGCACAGTGCTGGCGAAGCTGCTCGGGGAACCTGGGGTAACCGCCATTCACAGCACCAATGGACGCTGGGACTTGCTGGTCGAGTTGCAGGCAGAAAACCTGACCGGGCTGTCAGGAATTTTGGAACGAATTCGACTGATCAAGGGGATCAGCAACACCGAGACCAGCATTCATCTATCAAGCTACAAAAGCTGAGTAATTTGCAGACAATTGCGGAACCAAGCTTGGATCTTGTCAACTCACTACAATATCCATCCTCGCGACCTGACTTATGTTCAAGGCAAACCAAATTGCGGTGTGCGACGCAAAAGCGGTTGAAGAACCCTCTGCTTCCGAGGAAGCTTCAATACAACACACACCTTCAGTTTCAAGCGCCGCGAAAACAATTGCGAGATTGTCCCTTCCTGGTTTGGTGGCGAACCGGTGTCAATTACCCAATCAATCCGAACTATCGAGTTCACGTGCAATAAAAACGGCCGACGGCAAGTGGCCTAAGGTAATAACAAAAGAAAAGCTGGGTGACGGATTTGTGCCAAGCAGCCTGAAAACACACTACACCAAACCGCCCGCACCAGACTGCAAAAAGGCTGGGCTAGATGAAATTCCAATACTTGACGCACGCCTGCACCTGCTTACCTCAGGGCAAGATGATGCAGCCATGAAACGCAATTTCGACTACATTTTCAATCAGCCAGTGAACCCAATCGTGATTTGCCTGGCGGATCAAAAACTTGAACAGTTCAAGACTCGGATACCGGAAGTTCAACCCTCGCACCTGGAACAGCTTGCCCTGCTTCGCCGTGGTGGTTCAGAAACACTGAAACATCGAAATGCACACCACAGCGTCGCCTTGGCGAATTGGGACCTGGCCAGCACCATCGTCTACGAAACCGCCAAGCGCAGGGAACCTGTAACGCCGGAGGCCATTCGCAATTTGTTCATTCGCATCAATACGGTGCTGATGCAAGAAATTCACAACAGTGCGGGTGGGAAAGTAAGGCAACTGAACAATGTGTGGGTCGGACCCTGTGACGCCAAAGGCAGCACCGACCCCCACCCAAGCCGCCTTGCGGTGCCCGGCTCAATGGTCAACACCGAATTGAACACTTTGTGCAATGAAGTGGCCGAAGAATTGAACCTGGGCAATGTCAACCCAATTTTGCTGGCGGCAAGAACCGCCATGAAAGGAATTTCAATTCATCCTTTTTCAGATGGCAACGGCAGAACCTGCCGCCTGATTGCTGATTTTGTGCTGCTGAGATCAGAACTGTTGCCCGCTTGCTTTGACGATGAAGGCAAAAACATGATGGTGTTCCCAAGGATTGCGCCTGACATGAACCACAACACAACCAGTGCAGCAAATTTGATGATGGCTGCACTGCAGAGAAGCTACCAACAATTTGATTAATTCAAACGATCGTTTGATTTATTACAAATGGCTTTGCTATGATGGACTTCCCAAAATCATCAACAAGTGACCATGAGCATGCCAACCCCAAACACCATCAAAATCGGCGGCGCCTGCGGCTTTTGGGGCGACAGCAGCCTGGGCACTGAACAACTGCTGAAGGTTCCGGGAATACAGTACATCACCTACGATTACCTTGCGGAACTGACCCTGGCCATCATGGCGGGCATGCGCATGAAAAACCCGGAGCACGGATATGCACTCGACTTCATTGACCTGATGAAGAGGACCCTGCCCGCGGCCAAATCCAAAGGCATCAAGATTATCGCGAACGCAGGCGGGCTTAACCCTGCCGGTTGTGCAGCGGCCTTGCAGCAAGCCATGATAGAGGCTGGCCACACCATTCGAATTGGCGTGGTCAGCGGCGATGACGCAACAGGCACGCTTGGCCAGCTGCGCAAGGATGGCGTTGAATTGCGAGACCAGCATTCAAGCCAGGCTGCGCCGCCATTTTTCCTGACAGCCAATGCCTACCTGGGTGCTTTTCCCATTGCTGCTGCACTGGATGCGGGTGCTGATATTGTGATTACCGGCCGTGTGGTCGACAGCGCGATGGTGTTGGGTGCACTGGTGCATGAATTCAAGTGGCAAACCACAGACTTGAACCCGCTTGCGCAGGGCAGCCTGGCAGGTCACATTGTGGAGTGCGGCGCACAGGCCACCGGCGGGCTGTTCACAGACTGGCAACAAGTGCCTGACTGGGCCAATATTGGTTACCCGATTGTGGAAGTGGCTGCGGATGGAAGCTTTGAATTGAGCAAACCGGAAGGTACAGGCGGATTGGTGAACAAAGCCGTGGCCACCGAGCAATTGCTTTACGAAATTCATGACCCGGCCAACTATGCCCTGCCCGATGTGGTGTGCGACTTCACCACAGTGAATATTGAAGAAACCGGCCCAAACCGGGTACGGATTTATGGAGCCACTGGCAAAGCACCCAGCGACCTGTACAAGGTGTGTGCCACGTATCCAGAAGGTTTTCGGTGCATTGGCATGCTGTCGATTGTGGGGTTTGATGCGCATGCCAAGGCTAAGCGCACAGGCGAAACCATTCTGGAACGTACACGCGCCATGTTCAAGCGCCAAGGTTTGGCAGACTACACACGCACATCCATCGAAATCATTGGCAGTGAAACCGATTTGGGCCCACATGCACAGGTGCAGTTGGGTCACGAAGCCATGATGCGCATTGCAATCACGCACAGCGACAAAAAAGCCGCTGCAATTTTCTCTCGTGAAATTGCCCCGGCAGGCACCAGCTATGCGCCGGGTACCAGCGGCAACTTTGGTATGGGACGCCCCAATGTAACCCCCTTGGTAAAAATGTTCAGCTGCTTTGTGCCCAAACACATGCAAACTGCGGCTGTGCAGGTGGGCGGTGAAAACATTCAATACCAGGAACCGGAACACCCCAAGGCACGCGCCGAAACCCACCCGACTACGGAACAGTCATTTGACGAAATAACAGTGCCCCGCGAGCTATTGGGCAAACCCTTGATTGAAATTGCACACGGTCGAAGCGGCGACAAAGGCGACACCAGCAACGTGGGCATTGTGGCCAGAAAGCCGGAGTATTGGCCGGTGCTGCGGTATTTACTACGCCCCAAGAATGTAAAAAACCACTTGGCTCACCTGGTGAAAGGTGAGGTTCACACTTTCGAGCTACCTCAAGTTCAAGCCTTTAATCTCGTTATGAAAGAAGCACTCGATGGTGGTGGCATGACCTCGATGAGAAACGATCCGCTGGGCAAGGGCATGGCCCAGGTGATGCTGAACATGAAAATTACCGAATAATCTTCACCTGTTTGAAGGGGTACACCACGTTGGGCGGACCCCCTAGCTAGTTATCTTTTTCCTACACGGTGTCTCCGTTAGTGAAAGTGTGAGGCGAGATCCAGAAAGCGCCTACTACACCCAACACACAGGAGAACACCATGCAAGTTAAACAGATCGCAATCGTTGCAGCCATCGCTTCCTCTTTCGCAATGCCCATGACAGCCCAGGCTTCTGACATTGCTACCCTGAACGGCTGGGGCGCCTTGTTCGCTGCCGCGCATTCAGGCCAACAGGCTTCTGCCCAGGGTCAGGCACAGGGTGAAATCAAGGTCAGCCTGTTCCAGCGCCAGCAACCGCCGGCAGCCCAACCTGCTCCTGAAGCAACCCCAGAACCAACACCAGTGGCTGAACCCACGCCCACCAACGAACCAGCCCCAACAGCTGAAGCCCCGGAAATGGAACAACCTGAAGCAGGCGACCAAACCGCTGCAACTGGTGACAGCGTGGGTGAATCTACCGAAGCGGGCCAGGAAAACGCTGGCCAAGCCATGGCAAGTGCCAACGCCAGCCTGAGCGCCACTGTGAATTTGAGCGGCGAGCAACTGGGCCAGGTGTTGAATACAGTCGATGGCGTGTACCAGACAGCAGGTACCGTGGTTGAAGGTGTGACTGGCGGCGTATTGGGCACTGTGCAAAACGTGGCCAATATGACCTCTGGTGCAAACCTGGCTGCCGACATGGCCAGCACAGGTTCACTGGATATTGCAGGCTTGGCCACAGTCAACATGGCTGGTAATTTGAGCGCGACAGCCAGCATGATGAATGCGGGCCAACTGGGTGCCATTACCGCGATGACCTCAAGCTTGATCCAGAACGTGATTGCTGCCCGCCCAGCTTCATTGACAGGCTTGCTGCGTTAATCGCAAGCAACGCAATAAAAAAGCCCTTGCTGGTGGAAATCATGCCAGCAAGGGCTTTTTCTATTCAAGCGTGTTGGGACAAAAAGAAAGCCACCACTTTGTCTGAAAGCGTGTCCAGGCTGTCGCCTTTCTTCGGCTTGTACCAAGTCACCATGAAGTTCATGGCACCCAATACCATCAAGCGCGCAAACTTGGTGTCTCCACCCAGAAAACCTGCATTGTGCAAGCCGTTCACGGCATTTTGCCAAATGGCGTCATATTCATCTTTGGTTGCAATCAGCCTGCGCTGGTGTACCTCGTCCAGGCAACGCCAGTTGTAAAGCATCACTGGAATGAAGTCATTGCCGTCTTCGAGAATAATGCTGAGGTGCACTTTCACCAGGGCACGAAACTGCGCATCAGCCGGCAAGTTGGGTTTGACGACAGCACGGGTTTTTTCAAGCCCCTGGCGCAAGCCTTCCTCAACCACCGCCACCAAAATGTCTTGCTTGCTGGCAAAGTGGTAAAAAGGGCTGCCGCACTGCATGCCTACCGCGTTGGCAATGGCCCGCATGCTGGCACCATCGTAGCCCTTGTCGCGAAACAGCTTCGCGGCTGCACGAACAATGTCGCCACGCCGCCCGTCATCGTGTTTTTGTTCTTTCAATACTCTAGCCACAACCCAGTCCTTTTTTATGTTGTCAGGTCTCGCACCATCCACTGGTGGGGTATTCCCACCTCCATGTGGGCTTTACCACACGGTGCAAAACCATGTCGACTGTAAAATTCGATCGCCTGCTGCTGCGCACTCAGGCGCACCTGCGGCAAATTTTTTTCTTTGGCCACTGCCAGCAAAGCCAGCAACATGGCACTACCTATTCCCTGGCTTCTGAATTCAGGGAGTACAGCCATTCGGCCAATTTTTCCTTCAGGCAACAACCTTGCTGTGCCCACGGGCTTGTCGCCTAACCAGGCAAGCACATGAGTAGAAACCGAGTCGTGTTCATCCCATTCTTCGGATTCATCAATGCCCTGCTCTTGAACAAAAACAGAACGGCGAATGGAACTGGCCCACTCGCCGTTGATCAACCAACTGGAACAGTCAATCCGAATCAACGAATCGATCAGCCCAATGCAGCGAATTCAGCATCAACTGCTTCCAGCATTTCCTGGGTAATCAAACCACCAGAAAAATTGGCCACAACAGCCAATGGGAAGCCCTTGCCCATGCCGATTTGCGGATGTGTAGAAATGCCGGGCATGTGTTTTTCCAAAATTGCTGCGGTTTGGGGGTTGTCCAGCAAATCGCCCAGTTTGGATTGGGTTGAGAAAGCCATGTAAATCGTCTCCTAGAATTTTAAATGAACCCACAATTCAAACAAACGCTTGAATTATTTTCTCATTCTAGACCAAGAATCGATTAGCTGTAACGCTTTTTCAATGCGGTTACCGCATCGGTGTAAATCTTGTCGAGATCCTTGGGGTCAGAGATGGAGATTTGAAGGTTTCTCACAATGCCGTCTTTCAGGCTATACAACCAGCCATGCACCGTGAGGTCTTGTCCGCGCTCCCAAGCATCCTCAATCAAGGTGCTCTCGCACAGGTGTTTCACCTGCTCAATCACGTTCAATTCGCACAGTTGATCGTGGCATTTCTGCTCAAGGGCTGCGTCGCAAGTGACAAGCCCGTGTCTGCGCGCCAACTGGTGAATGGGGCGCACCCATGCATCGGCCAAACCCACCCTGTCGCCCCGCATGGCCATGCGCACGCCCGAGCAGCCATAATGACCACACACAATAATGTGTTTAACTTTCAAAAACTCGACAGCGAACTGCGTGGCCGATTGACCATTCAAATCGCCATGAAACACCTGGTTGGCAACGTTGCGGTGTACAAAAACTTCGCCGGGCTGCAAATTGACAATGGTGTTGGCCGGTACACGGCTATCGGAACAACCAATCCAGAAGTACTCCGGAGATTGCTGATTCTCCAGGCGTTTGAAAAACTCAGGGTCTTTGTCCACTTGAGCAGCGGCCCAAGTTTGGTTGGCATCAAGAAGGTGTGAAAGGTCTTTGGACACGTTGTTCGCCTGTTGGAATCAAGACCTGCATTTTACTGCAGCGCAGCATGCTTTAACATTGGGGGGAGCCCGAGGTGACACTTTTGCGTCACCCCGTTGTTGGCAGAGAATGAAGACCAGGTTTTACTCGACCTGTGACACGTAGCTGACCGACAGAACATCGTCGGGGCTGGCTGTGCTGCGGCCTTTGGTATAACCAAACTGCAAGGCAGACGTCGTGTCCAGTGCATAGACGGCTGAAATTGCCCGCTCCTTGCGCTTCTCGGTGCCGGCCAGCAGTTCATCGCGCTGGGAGGTGGTCAGGTTAATGAACAAAGAATCGCCCAAGGGGAAATTCACACCCACGGTGCTGTAATTGCCGTTGAGCAAGGGCAGTTCAGGTGTGTCGCCATAGTACTGGCGTCCCAACACGGCAGTCAGGCCAAAACCATTATTGAAACGGTAAGCAAGGTCGGTCTGAATACCATAGTCGGTTTTGCCGGTTCCAAGCCCCCGGTCTTCATTGCCGCTGGCAATTTTCACCAAGCCAGTTGCCGACATGGCAAAGCCCTTGGTTTGAATGCCGCCGATAATGTCGGTGGTATACGTGGCCACCATATCGCCAAGGCCCTGCTCACTGCGCCGTGCCGGTCCATTGGTACCAGTCACAGTGCCAGCCACCAGGGTACCTGGGCCTTCCAGTGAAATGTAAGGTACAAACAGGGAGGCGCGGTACCCCTCGCCCACCAGGGTTGCACCCAGGGTGAAAGATCTGGCCTTGATTTCCTGTGCTTGACCAAACTTGCCCGACAAACTGTCGAAGCTGTAAGTCATCAACAAGCCCGGAGGGGCTGCGATTGCTGCGGTGCTGGCTGCTGTCAAAGTGCAGGCCAATGCGAGTCGAATAAAAGATTGCCCCATTAACTGTCTCCTTTTTTTGAAACAGTATAGGGGCAAAAGCACAGCTGCTGGAATACTTCAAAAGGTGGTTGGGAAAGTACCTACAAAATTCAGGTATTACATGGCATTGCTTGCATTGTCAGCTTTGCGTTTGCTGTAACGGTCCTTCATTTTCTCTTTCCATTCCGCGCGAATCACTTTGGCCTTCTCACGCTGCTCGGGTGTCAGTACTTTGTAGATCTCGTGCTGGGTGCGCATCATGCTCAATTTGGTGGCACGCTCCTGTTCCTGTTGCTGGGCAATCAGGCGCTCCGCTTTGGCGGCATCAAAAGTGTCTTGCTCCACAATCGACTTCATTTCTTCGCGGTGTGCACGGCGATCGCTCATGGCTGTTTTCATCTCGGTCCTTTGCTTGTCCATAATCTGTTTCACCTGCGCCTGTTGCGCCTCGGTCAAATCAAGCTGTTTCAACATGCCCATGCCACCATGCTTGTGGTGGTGACGCATTTCCGAATGCTGCTTTTTGCCACCTTCCTCGTGATGACCTGCGTACGCACTCATGGGAATCGCCATGGCCATTGCAGTGACAGCAATCATTTTCTGGATGGTCAGTCTGGATACATTCATTTGTCTACTCCTTGTGTAATGGATAACTGCATTGTGCAAAACCGGCTTGTAAACGAGGATGTAGGCTGTGTAAAGATGGGTAAAGCGCTTGCAAACAATTGCGCATCAACCCAGGCTGCCTAGTAATATTGAAGCCATGACGAAAATACTTCACATCGACGACGACATTGAACTGGGCGAAATGCTGTGCGAATACTTGCGAGGCGAAGGCTTTGAGGCGGAGCATTGCGCAAATCCAATTGAGGGTTTGAAAAAACTGGCGGACGATCAATACCAGCTGGTGGTGCTCGATGTCATGATGCCGCAGCAAAGCGGGCTTGAAACCCTGAAACAGATTCGCCTGAAGTACAACACCCCCGTGCTGATGCTGACTGCGCGGGGCGACAACATTGACCGCATTGTGGGGTTGGAGCTTGGTGCCGACGACTACGTGCCCAAACCTTGCCTGCCTCGTGAAATTGTGGCCCGTGTCCGTGCAATTTTGCGGCGCGCCAATGATTCCAGCAACGCGCCGAAGCAGGCACTTCAGTTGGGCCCACTGGAAGTGCAACCCGCCAAACGCAAGGTGCTGTTGAACGGCAACGAGGTAGAACTGACAAGCGCCGAGTTTAATTTGCTGGAGGTATTGGCCAGCCATGCAGGCCAGGTGGTCAGCAAAGCCGCACTGAGTGAACAGGGCTTGGGTCGCCCGTTGGAACGATTTGACCGCAGCATTGATGTGCACTTGAGCAGCCTGCGCAACAAACTGAATCTGAACGATGAGCGCCTGCCCTTGACCTTGCACACCATTCGCGGGCAGGGCTATCAGCTCAGTCTCGATTAGCCAGGGCTACATTCATGGGCAAGTTGTTCTGGAAATTCTTCTTTGGTTTTTGGTTGTGCCTGATTGCTGCGGCTGTTGCCACGGGCACCGCACTGTACCTGATGCGGGAAAAGCCTGCCAGCAGCGACCTTGCTGAAGGCCCACGCGCGCAATTCATGCTTGAAACCATTCAGGAAGTACTCGAAGGCAAAGGGCCAGATGCCCTGCGGGACCTGCTGGACCGCAATCGCCAACGAACCGGCAATGCCATACCGGTGTTTGCCGTGTCGAGCGAGGGCCAGGAAATTTTAAGCCGCGAGGTGCCTGAGAACATTCAGCAACGGATTACCGCCTTGTTCAACAACAATGAATCAACCGAGCAAGGTATTTTGAAAGTAACTGCGCAGGACCAGTCGCAATGGATTCTTTTCATTCCACGCAATCGTCGCCATCTGGAACCAGCAAACACAGCCAATCCCAACACTGGCGAACCTGAACAAACTCACAGTGAAAAACGCAAGCAACGCGAGGCGCTTGAACCGCCACTTCCACCCGTACCGGGTGCCGGGCTGTTTGCTGCATTTCTGGCCAGCCTGTTGTTTGCGGGCGTGCTGGCCTACACATTCAGCAGACCACTGAACACTTTGAAAAATGCGTTCAGGGAAGCGGGCAAGGGCCGCTTGGGTGTGCGCATTTCAAACAGCCACAAAACCGGCAAAAAACGCAGTGATGAAATTGGTGAACTGCTCAGCGGCTTTGACCACATGGCGGAAGAAATTGAAACCCGCATTGAACAACAAAAAGCCCTGTTGCACGATGTGTCGCATGAACTGCGCTCGCCATTGGCACGTCTGAATCTGGCTGTGGGCCTTGCCCGCCAAAACCCCGCACAGCTGGATACCAGCTTGAGTCGCATCGAAACCGAGGCGGAAAGACTGGACAACCTGATTGGACAACTGCTGAACCTGTCTCGACTCGACTCCAGGCAAAACCCGGAAAGCAACCGCGAACACAATGTGATTGAATTGCTGCTGGCCGTAGTGGATGACGCACAATTTGAAGCCGAACAACAGAACAAACAAGTGGTGTTCAACAGCCGGATAAAACTTTGGCGTTTGAATTGCGATGCCGAAAGCCTGCAAGGCGCATTCGACAATATCATTCGCAATGCGATCAAGCACACACCTGCCAACACGGCCGTGAGCATCGATTGCTCGCTTCAGGAAAAACAGCTGCGCATTGAAATCAAGGATCAAGGGCCGGGTGTGCCCGCCGCGCTGCTGCCCAAACTGTTCACACCATTTTTCAAGCACGGGGAACACTCAGGCCATGGTCTGGGTTTGGCCATTGCCAAGAAGTCGATTCAGCGTGTGAATGGGGTGCTTGACGCACGAAACTGCGCGCCAAACGGTTTGCTGGTGTGCATTGAATTGCCAGGCAAGGGCACTTAGGGCGTCACACCCGCGATCCAGCCTTCCACAGGGTCGATCAGCTTGGGCAAACCGAAATTGGAATCCGCACGTTTTGCTGCCCACCCAGCGACCAAGCAACACAACACTGCATCCAGGTGATCGGCTTTGACATCGTCAAGCAACTTCGCACGCAAATAAGGCCTCACCTGCACCTTGATGCCAAACAACATGCCCTCCTCCAGTGCACACAACAACTCGGAGCGGGCCATGCGGCGGTCCGCAGTGTCTTTTTTCGGGTCGTCGCTTTTGTAGCTGGCCCGGTTCAACACCTTGCGAGCCAAGTAGCCGGGGTAGGCCTCCAAGGCCACGCGTGTAGAGTCGCCACGCTGCATGCCAGGAATATGAACGCCTGTTTTCATCAACAACGGTGCGCCGGCGTGCAGCATGTAGGCCACCGGCGGGTTCACCCACTTCATCGAAGGCGAGGAGCCCGCAGGACCATCGCACTCGCGGTGCGCAAATTTGTGCCCGGCAGGCCTTGCGTCACACCACGCTTTGAAAGTGGCGCGAATTTGCTCACGGCTTAGCGCACTGTAGTAATTGATCAGGCTTTCCCAAGCCTTGAAGTCGGTACGCCCGGCACCAGGCCACTTCAAACCTTCGACCAGTTTGCGCGACAAACCAAACGGCATGTCAATCGCCGCCACAAACCCCAACTGTTCCAAAGGCCCTGCTGCGCGCTCGAATTTTCCAAACGCCTGCGGCCCCTCTTTCAACAAGGTTTCAAACTCGCCCAGCGTGGTCAGCGACATCAGTTCATCAACCGCCAGCACAGCGCCTTGCCAGTGGCCCACAGCCACAGCAATCGGCTTTTTCTTGGTGGGGCTACTGGAAAAATCAATGCCGAGCAAGCGACTGTTTTCGGGATTCAAACTGCATTCTCCGGGGGCAACAAAGCTTCGAGCACGGCAAGGTGATCGGCTTCATGCAAAGGTTTATCGTGGCGAATGCGCAGCATACGTGGAAAACGAACGGCCACTCCGCTTTTGTGGCGAGTGGAGCGGGAAATTGCTTCGAAACCAAGTTCGAAAACCAACACTGGCACCACAGTGCGAACCGGCCCAAACTTGTCCACAGTGTGTTTGCGAATAACTCGATCCACTTCCTTGAATTCTTCATCGGTCAGGCCAGAGTAAGCCTTGGCAAACGGCACCAAACGGGGCAAACCACGGGCCACGGTGTCTTCCACTTTCTCACCGTTCGCAATCGCCTGTGCCACCTCTTGCGCTTGCGCCTCCGAGGCGGGCGGTGTTTCCCACACGGCAAAGGTGTAATCGGTGTACAGGCTTGCGCGGCGGCCATGGCCCCGCTGAGCATACACCAACACGCAGTCCACGGTCATTGGATCAATTTTCCATTTCCACCACAAGCCATCGGCCTTGGTGCGCCCAACTCCGTATTTGGACTCCAGGTGCTTCAACATGAAACCTTCCACACCTCGCCCACGGCTTTCTTCGCGCAACAGCTTCAATGCATCCCAGTTGTGTGCTTTCACACTTTGCGACAACAACAAACGCGGCATGGCATTCACAGTACTTTGTTCATGGTGTGAAGCATAAAATTTCTCCAGCGCAGTTCGACGTTCACGCTGAAAAAGATTCACCATATTGTCGCCATGAAGCCGAAGCAGGTCATAAGCCAAAAAAACAACCGGCGCATCGGCCATCAATTTTTTGCTGACCACTTTGCGGTTCAAACGACCTTGCAAGGCATTGAAGCCAGCCGGCGCATCGCCTTGCCAAACTAAAATTTCACCGTCCAGAATACTGCCTTCAGGCCAGTGTGCAAATGCGGCCTGCAACTCGGGAAACTGCTCACTCACCAACTCTTCACCGCGCGACCACACCCACACCTGTCCGCCCTCTTTCACCACTTGGGCCCGGATACCGTCGTATTTCCATTCCACCAACCAGTCTTCAAGTGCTCCCAGCTTTTCGGGTTCCTCCTGCAAAGGATGCGCCAGAAAAAACGGCAAGGGCTGCCCCAAACGGCCCGGGTCCTGCCCTGTGTCGCTGTCGTCTGGTGCAGCCAACAAGGCGCTGAACTGCTCGGCGGTGGGTTGATTGCTTGCGTCGGCAAAACCCATCATGCGGGTGGCCACCAGTTTGGCATCCAACCCGGCCAATTCAGACAATGCGCGGGTCACCAACAACTTGGATACTCCTACCCGAAAACCTCCACCCACTAGTTTTACGAACAAAAAACGCTCCGTGGCAGTCAGTTCACTCCAGCACGCTTGTACGGCGGGAATACGTTCTTCATCCGGCAGATTTCGCAGAGGCAAAATACGGTGTTGCATCCACCAGGCCAAGCCCTGCGACTGGCTGGCAAGCGCAGGTGTAATCGGTAACACATGCGCAATGGTCTCGGCCAAATCACCCACGGCCTGGTAACTTTCTTCAAACAACCAATCGGGCAAACCACTCACCTGCAAGGCCACTTCGCGCAGTGTGCGTGTGGGCACGGTGCGTTTGGGTTTGCCGCCAGACAAGAAGTACACAGCCCAAGCGGCGTCCTCAGCGGGCGCATGTTCAAAGTAATGCCGCAAAGCCTGCACCTTGTGCAAAGTTGAGGTAGAGCCATCCAGTTCAGCGAACAATTCTGCAAACTGCTTCATGCGGCAGGCTCCTGCTCGCCTTCTCCTTCGCCACCATACTCAGTCACGAAGGCGCGGGCATTCAATCCCTGTTCTTGCAGCCAGCGCACCATCACCTGAACATACCCGTGAGTCACAATCACCTGTTCCGCACCAGTAGCGCCGATTGCACGCATCAGGCCGGGCCAGTCGGCGTGGTCGGACATCACAAAACCCCGGTCTACATTGCGCCGCCTGCGCCCGCCACGCAACTGCATCCAGCCCGAGGCAAATGCATCGGAATACGCATTGCCAAATCGCTTCATCCAGGCTGCGCCTTGGGCAGCAGGCGGCGCAATGGCAAGGCAGGTTTTGTAAGTGGATTTATCGAGTACCTCGCTCACGGTCAACGTTTCTGGCAACTTCACACCCGCATCGCGATAGGCCTTGTTCAGGCCTTCGCAAGCACTGTGGCATACAATGGGGCCAATACTTGAATCAACACCCGCGAGTATTCGCTGCGCCTTGCCAAATGAATAGCCGTACAACACGCTGGCTTTGCCTTGTGCTGCATTGGCAGCCCACCAGGCATTGATCTCGGCGTAAATTTCAGCGTCGCTGCGCCAGCGGTAAATGGGCAAACCAAAGGTAGACTCTGTGATGAAGGTGTGGCATTTCACCGGTTCGAATGCATCGCAAGTTAAATCGGGAGCCACCTTGTAATCGCCGCTGGCCACCCACACCTGGCCTTGGTACTCCAGCCGAATTTGACAAGACCCCAACACGTGACCCGCCGGGTGCAGAGAAATTTTCACGCCGTTGTGAACGGTGCTTGTGCCATAAGGCAAGGTGTCCAGAGAAATATTGCCCAAGCGGGTACGTAACACACCTTCGCCGGGCGCAGCACACAGGTAGTGGTTGTGGCCAACACGGGCATGGTCAGCATGCGCATGGGTAATGATTGCGCGGTCTACCTTGCGCCACGGGTCGATGTAAAAATCGCCCGGTGGGCAATACAAACCTTCAGGGCGACTCACCACCAAATCCATGCTGCACAACCTTCAAGAACATGCACTAATACCGGCTGCCAAAACCACCCAGAAAAACAGCCAAGAGCATTAATTTATAACACAGCCAACTGAACACCCTTTCTTTCAAAGGTCGCTGTGCGTGTTCATGGGCTTGAATTTCGCGGCTGTCTGTCTGAATGGATTTTTGTAGCTCTTCGCGCAGCGCACTTGCAAACTCGCGGTTGTAAACAATCACATTCGCTTCACGAGCAAACAGGCAACTCAAGGGGTCCAGGTTGGACGAACCCACAGTGGCCCAATTGGAATCCACCACCGCCACTTTGGCATGCAAAAAACTGGGCAAGTATTCATAAATATCAACGCCGGCCGCCAACAAACTGGAATACAAACTTTGCGTGGCGTAATGCTGAAAACGATACTCCACCCGCCCTTGCAACAGCAGTTGAACATGCACACCGCGACCACGCGCTGCCAACAAGGCTTTGCGTATTTTACGGCCCGGCAAAAAATAGGCATTGCTCAGAATGATCGAACGTTGCGCATTGCCAATGGCCTGCACGTAAGCGCGTTCAATACGCCTGCGCAAACGGAAGTTGTCACGCACCGCCAGTTGGGCTTTCACCTTGCCCACCGGTTTTGGTTTGGGTGTTGAACGCTGGCGGGCCATGGCCTCTTGCAACTGTTCAACCCTTTCCTTCCACCAAACCGAACTAAAAGTATCTGTCACCCGACCACCGGGGCCAATTTGTAACCACAACCACTCCATGTTGTGCCACACATCCTGCACCACCGGGCCTTGCAACTGCACGGCAAAGTCGTAGCGTGGCCCCAATGTTTTTTGATCCAACAAATCGGTGTTCACCACCATGGCCTGTTCACGCATGCCACCTGAAGCACCCCAAATAGGCTCCCGTTTTTGTTGTGCCCGCTCTGTGGCTTTCAGCAGCTCATCGCGTTCACCTTCATGGTTAAGGTCATCAATCAGGTTAATGCCGCCCACAAAAGCAATGTCGTGATCGACGGCAATAATTTTCCGGTGCATGCGGCGAAGCCGTTTCGGGTTCAGCTTGAACAACACGCCCTCAGGCCGAAACACCCGCACATGCACGCCATGCTGCTGCAAAGTGGGCACCCATGTGCGTACGCCTTCCTGTCCACCAAAACCATCCAGCACCAGGCGCACATTCACCCCGCGTGCTGCAGCACGGCACATCGCCTCACAAAATGCTTCGCCAATTGAGTCGTTTGCAAAAATATAGGTTTCGATGCGCACGGCATGCCTGGCTTGCTCAATGGCGTCCATTGCGCGGGGAAACAGCTGCTCCCCACCCACCAGCAACTCAACTGCATTGCCCTCCCGCTCAGGTGCAGCCGCTGGCAACAGGTTCAACACCATGCACACTCCAGGTCGACCACGAATGGCGCATGGTCGGACAGCTTGGCCCAAGCAGGCCCATGAAGCACCGTGGCCTCATGAACCTTAAAACCACGTGCAAATACGCGGTCAAGCCCCAGCACTGGAAACCTGCTTGGAAAGCTACCCACACGGGCCAGGCGATTTTTCTTGTCCAGGGGCATGACTTCCTCAGCCTTCAAGCCTTGCTGCAAAATTGGCCCCAAGCGGCGCTGCCAGTCGTTGAAATCGCCCGCAACCACCAAGGGCATGCCGGCAGGTACATGCGTACCCACATGCTCAATCAGTTTGCTGGCCTGCCGCACACGGCTGCGGTAGAGCAAACCAAAATGCGCCACCATGGCATGAATGGGACCCGCAGGCGTTTTCACGCAGCAATGCAATAAACCCCGTTGTTCAAGCCGATGGTCTGAAACATCCTGATTCAGCATCCATTCAATTTCATAGCGTGACAACAAAGCATTGCCATGGTGCCCGTGTGAGTACACCGCATTCATGCCGTAGGCTGTAAAGTACTGTTGGCTGGCATGGCCCAACAGGTCGTCAATCGCAGAGGGAGACTGGGCCAAAAACTCGTGTTGCCCACCTTCTGGCCAGTGTTCAAACTTGCCGGCATGGCGGTCGTGCCGACCCTGCACCTCCTGTAAAAATACCAGGTCCGCATTCATGGCGTGGATTTGTTCGCGCAGGGCATGAATGGTCAGGGAAGGCTTGCGCAGGCCCATCACCCCCTTGTGAATGTTGTAGGTCGCAATTCGAAGTCGCATTACATGCAATACCTAGAAAATAGATCGGTAATTTACCAAGTCAATTCAAGTCATGTCACAAACACTGGGTATTGCCCCCCAATTAGGGTTACCCCTATACTCAAATCGTAAATATTGAACTTTCTAAAGCAGTTTAAAACCGTTTCCAGCAGCAGATATATACCGTATATGAAAAAAGGGGCCCTTTGCGGCCCCTTTGTATTTTCAAGCCGACGGGGCCTGAAGCCTTAAGCTCAAATCAAGAATAGCTTGTGCGTTGTTGGGAGAAAAACACCGCCCTGCTGCTTCTTGCGCACTCAACCAGGCATACCCGACATGCTCATCGGCAGCCAGTTGGGGAATAAAATCGGCGGGCACACACGCCACAAACCAATGCTCGGTGTTGTGGGTTACACCCGGCGGGGAACGATGACGCCAATGCTCAAAAATTTCGTACTGCAAGCTGTGCGGCCAAGGTCGCAGCACGCCCGTTTGGAGCAAATCGCCAAGGCTGGACTGCATCACGGTAGGGGACTGTACGGGCGAGGCCGCGAAACCGGTTTCTTCGGCCAGCTCACGCACCGCAGCATGCAATGGCAATTCATCCGGAAAATCAAGGCTCCCAGTCACCGATTGCCAATAACCGGCTTTGTCTGCCCGTTCAATCAATAGAAAATCCCCGGCCGGACTGACCATCACGACCAGCACCGATACGGGGATTTTATGACCGCTCAAAACTGCGCTGCCCTGGGTGGTCAAGCGACGTTTTTGGGTTCGGTCTGACGCAAACGAATATGCAATTCACGCAACTGCTTTTCGTCCACAGGGCTTGGCGCTTGGGTCAACAAGCACTGCGCACGCTGTGTTTTCGGGAAAGCAATTACATCACGAATACTCTCGGCACCACTCATCATGGTCACAATGCGATCCAAACCAAAAGCCAAACCACCGTGGGGTGGTGCGCCATACTGCAAGGCATCCAACAAGAAACCAAACTTGGCAGCCGCTTCTTCTTCAGAAATGTTCAAGGCACGGAACACCTTGCTTTGTACTTTTTCCTTGTGAATACGCACCGAGCCACCGCCCAGTTCCCAACCGTTGAGCACCATGTCGTAGGCCTTGGCAATGCACTTGCCGGGGTCGGTGGTCAGGTAGTCTTCATGGCCGTCTTTGGGGCTGGTAAAGGGATGGTGGCAGGCCACCCAGCGACCGGCTTCCTCGTCCAGTTCAAACATCGGGAAGTCGATCACCCACAGCGGTTCCCACTTGCCTTGCACCAAACCGGCTTTCTGACCAAATTCGCTGTGGCCGATCTTCAGGCGCAACGCGCCCATGGCGTCGTTCACCACTTTGGCCTTGTCGGCACCGAAGAACAGAATGTCGCCATCAGCTGCACCGCTGCGCTTGAGCAGTTCATTCAGGGCAGTGTCGTGAATGTTCTTCACGATGGGCGATTGCAAACCGTCACGGCCCTTGGCCAGTTCGTTAACCTTGATCCAGGCCAGACCTTTGGCACCATAAATGCCGACAAACTTGGTGTAGTTGTCAATTTCCGAACGCGGAATTTCAGCACCGCCGGGTACACGCAGCGCCACCACGCGGCCATTGTCCATATTGGCTGGGCCAGAGAACACCTTGAAATCCACATCTTTCATGATGTCGGTCAGTTCGGTGAATTCCATTTTCACGCGCAGGTCGGGTTTGTCTGAACCAAAGCGTGCCATGGCCTCGCTGTAGGGCATTACAGGGAAGGGGTTCTGCAATTCCACATCCATGGTTTGCTTGAACACCTTACGGATCATGTCCTCGAACAGATCACGAATCTCCTGCTCGCCAAGGAAGGAGGTTTCAATGTCCACCTGAGTGAATTCAGGCTGACGATCGGCGCGCAAGTCTTCGTCGCGGAAACACTTGGTGATTTGGTAATAACGGTCGTAACCGGCCACCATCAGCATTTGCTTGAACAGTTGAGGCGACTGCGGCAAGGCAAAAAACTCGCCGGCATGTACACGAGAGGGCACCAGGTAATCGCGCGCACCTTCAGGTGTGCTCTTGGTCAGCATGGGGGTTTCAATGTCCACAAAACCCTGTGCGTCCAGGTGGTTACGAATGGCCATGGCCACTTTGTAACGCAACATCAGGTTTTTCTGCATTTGCGGGCGACGCAAATCCAGAACCCGGTGAGTCAGGCGTGTGGTTTCAGACAGGTTTTCATCATCCAGCTGGAAAGGGGGTGTGACCGAGGCATTCAGAATTTCAAGCCCCTTGCACAGTACTTCCACAGCACCGCTTTTCAGGTTGCTGTTTTCAGTACCCGATGGGCGGGCACGCACCAGGCCTTCCACACGCACGCAAAACTCATTGCGCAAGGTTTCGGCGGTAGCAAATACATCGGCCAGGTCGGGGTCGCACACCACCTGCACCAAACCTTCTCGGTCGCGAAGGTCGATAAAAATAACACCACCGTGGTCACGGCGACGTTGCACCCAGCCGCACAGGGCAATGGTTTGGCCCAAGTAGGCCTGTGACACATTGCCACAATAGTCAGTACGCATTTTCATGAATGTAAGTCTTGTTTAATGGGTTGATCCAACACGTCATCAGAAGGTGTCACCACCCCCAAGGACACAATGTACTTCAAGGCCTCGTCCACAGACAAACCGGACGGACGCAATAATTTCTCTGGAACCATGATCACGTATCCCGAGGCAGGGCTAGGCGATGTGGGCACGTAAACCGACACCAGCGGACCCTGATCATTCAGGTTTTCCAGCAAGCTGGGCGGCGGGGTTCCGGTCACAAAACCCAAGGCCCACACCCCGGGGTGTGGATAGGGCACCAACACCGAACGTGTGAACGCTTTGCCAGATGAGCTTAACAGCGTATCGGACACCTGCTTGACGCTGTTGTACACAATTTTGAACAAGGGAATGCGTGACAGCACCCAGTCACCGGCCTTGAATAACCAAGCCCCGAAATAATTGGCCGCCAACACCCCCGTGCCCAACAACACAGCAAGGGTCAAAATAACACCCAGCCCGGGAATATGCACACCCAGCCACACCCGGGGGTGCAGCGCATCGGGCAACAACATCAGGGTTTGGTCCATCAAACCCACCACCAAGGCCAATACCCACAAGGTGATACCCAAAGGCACCCAGATCAACAAACCCGTCAGCAGGTATTTCTTGATGATGTCCGAGTTCAAGACCCGTTCAGGCAACTTGGCCGATGACTTGGCTGTAGACTTAGCTGGCATCGGTACTTGGCGCCGTGGTTGAAGGTGGGCTTGCGCTTGGCGCCACAGTGGCTGCACCTGCTGCCGGCTTTTCCGAAGTGGACGAAGCAGTCGAACCAGCGGCCGACGATGCACCGCCACCGCCCCGGAAATCAGTGACATACCAACCCGAGCCTTTCAATTGAAAGCCCGCCGCAGTTACCTGCTTTGCAAAGCTGGCCTGCCCACAACTTGGACACTGGGTCAAAGGGGCATCGCTCAGTTTTTGCAACACGTCTTTTTCGAAGCCACACGCTTCACAGCGATACGCATAAATAGGCATTTCCGCTACACCTGCAAATACAAACGAAAAACTCCCCATTATAAGATGGAAGGCTTAAGAACTCCAACATCCTGAATTTCAACGACAAAAAAAGAGCGCTTTCCTTTCGAAAAGCGCCCTTCGTGTCGACGGAGTAGGCTGCCCCATTGAAGAATTCAGCCAATGACACTAGAACTACGCCGCCCTCTCTCTAGCAAAGAGCGGTTTTGGATCAACAGGCTCTTAAGCGGCCTGGTATCCTGCCTCCTGTTGACCCTGCTCCTTGGCTGACCAGCGATTAGCCCGCTTGAAGGTGCCCAGGTCATTGAACCGCACACCGTTCGCACGCATCACTTCGTGCGCCTTCTTGGCGGTCATTTGACGAATGTAGAACGGATCACGCACTACAAAGTGATGAATGCCGTGTGTTGAACCGAAGTTGAAACAGAACAGGTGGGGAATGATGAACCACTTGCTGTTCAAGACTTGACACTGCTGCACAAAGTTGCCGTCTTCAATGTCGCCGAAGTAATGCATGTTCGAACTGATGAAGTTGATGCTGAATGAACGCAACAGGTTGGGTGCAAAAATCAGCACAGCCACAGTATTGGCGGTGGCCACCAGCTCAGGTGTTACAAACGCGGGCCAAGGCACGCTGTAACCTACTGCCCAGGCTGCAGCTTCCACTGCCCAGTAAGCCACATAAGCGTGCCATCCAATGTAGAAAGCAGAGGCCAAGGGGAAGTTGCCGGCAGCACCCATCATCAACGCTTTCATGCGACGGTTTTTGGGAATCTTGAAAATACGCAGCACCACGCTCAATTCCAGATCGAACATCATCAACAAACGCAGGGGCGTAAAACGCTCGCCGTTGGTAATGGCGCGCTCTTCCAGATCGGTTTCTGTGCCGGAATGCTTGTGGTGGTGCAGGTGCAGGTGGCGACGTGCCCAAGGATTGATGGTGCTGGGGCGGCAAATCCACACCAGGGCCATCATCAGGTTGTGCATGAACTTGTTCTTGCGGAAATACATGTAGTGAATCAGGTCATGTTCCAGCTCATGCGTAAAGCTCAGGAAAATGGCGATCACCGGAATGGTCACGTACCAGGCCAGCACGCCTTCCAGGTAAGCCCAACCAGTCAACACCGCACCCGCCATGGACAGCAGCAAAATGGTCATGCCAATTGCGTCCTGATGCTTCAAAATCGGGTATTTGGCGCGAATTCTATCGCCTTCAGCGAGCACCGCAGTTTTAATGGCAGCAATGCGTTTTTGATCCAGCGCATTGATACTGTTCTGCTTGATTCGTGAACCACCTTCGGCTTTGGCCGACTGACTCATCAGCTTTTCACTCAAACTTGACATACTCTTGCCTCTTTATGATTTGGCTTTTGGTGATTGAAGTATGCTTGGGGTTGCGCAGTAAAGCTTGTTCTGAAACGCCAAGCTTATGACCTTCGGCGCCAAAATAAAGAAGCAATGAACAACAAAGCGTCCAACCCTACCAGCAACACCCCAACGGCCCTGGCCAGTTGGATGCGTGGCCTTGCCCGCGAACTTGAACACCAAGGCTGTGATGCACGCGCCTTGTTCAACGAGGCCGGGCTGGACTTTGCCCTGCTGGACGCACCTGAAGCGCGCTACCCCGTACCCCAAACAACCCTGCTGTGGCAAAAAGCAGTGGCTGCCACTGGCGACGAAACCTTGGGCATCAAGGCCATTCGGCACATTACCCCTGCCACCTTTCATGCCGTGGGCTTAAGCGTCATGGCCAGCGAAACCCTGGAACAGGCTTTTGGCCGAATGCGCCGGTTCGTGGACCTTGTGACCGACGCCAGCGAGATTGAGCTTTTGAGTACTCACGATGAATTTATTGTTGAGTTGAAATTAAGGGAGGGCGCACACCCTGCCCACCAGTCGACCGACGGATTTTTGTGTTTGCTGGCCAATGCAGGCAAAGGCTTGGGCGACCCCAGCCTGGTGCCACAACGGGTTGAACTAAGCCGCCCGGCGCCGCAGGTGCGCAATCTGGAATTTTTTGAAAAAAGTTTTGCAGCGCCGCTGAAGTTTGGCAGCAACACCATGCGCATTGTTTACGAACTTGCCATGGTGCGTACCCGGCTGAAAGGCGCCAACCCCTTGATCGCCGAGCACCTGGACCAAGCCAGCCAAGCGGCCATTGAAAGACTAAAACCCGCCAGCAGTGTGAGCAAAAAAATACGCGCTTGGGCAGTCAACCATTTGCCGCAAGGCGCACCCAGTATTGAAGAAGCTGCGTCGTACATGAATATGAGTGCCCGAAACCTGCAACGCAAGCTGGCCGACGAAGGCACCAACCTGGCAAGCATTGTGGACGAAATCAGGCAAACCGAGGCCACGCGTCGCCTGAAGCAAAGTCAGGATTCGCTCACCGCAATTGCACTCGACCTGGGTTTCTCTGACGCATCAGCCTTTAGCCGGGCCTGCAAACGCTGGTTTGGCAAAAGCCCCAGCGACATTCGCGGGGCCTAGTGCTTGACTTTATAGAGGTTCACACCTAACAACAGGGCACAGGTTTTGCACTGCAACAAAAGTAAATCTGATTCATGCCAAGTCTTACCGACGGCAACTTGATTACTTTTGATTGGAGTTGGTGCAATGCTAAGTAATAAACCTACACGATTCTTTCTCTCCTGCGCACTTGTTTTGCCCTTTGCACTGGGTGGGCTGATTGCATTTGGTGCAGCAAGCAGCAATTTGCAACAGCAGGACATCTCACCCAGCGTGCGCAACCAAGCCGGAGCAGCACGTGTTTCAGAACCCCTGGATTATCGATCTTCACAGATCATCGTCACCGACCCCGAAGGCATTGCTTACAACGCAGACGTGAATGCACTGGTGCGCTACCCACTGGACGGAGATGGACCCTTTCCAGTGGTGCTTTATTTGCATGGCCGCCACGTAACCTGCAGCTATTTGGGAACCGAATTTTTGAGTACTGGCGAATGCGATCTTGAACTGCCCAGCGTACTCGGCCAACCACTGAACGTGGTGAAATCGGTGGACAGCTACAAAGGCTACGATTACATGGCCAGAAATTTGGCTGCACACGGATATGTGGTGGTATCCATCAATGCCAACGATGTGAACGACAAAGACCTGGCTGGAGATGCAGGGGTTCAGGCACGATCCGAATTAATTTTGCACCACCTCGATATTCTGCGAGAAATCAACCGGACGGGCTTTTACAGCAAACTGGACGAACCCTACCTGCTGGCCAGTTTGCGGGGCAAAATCGACATGGGCAAGGTGGGCCTGATGGGCCATTCCCGCGGCGGGCAAGGCGTAACGCATTCACTCAGTGTGAACCAGGCACGTGGCCCCACGCTGGAAGTAGGTGAAGTAACGCCAGCTGGCAGCGCATTCAACCAGCCACACAATATCAGCGCTGTGTTTGCCCTGGCCCCGACCAACTTCGACATCATCACCGCGCCCAACGCCACTTTTGCGGTATTACTGCCCTATTGCGACGGGGATGTTTCCAACCTGCAAGGTGCATTCATGTATGACGAAAGCCGCAATCTGGAGGAAACCACACCCAGTCGAAAGTTTCAACTCGTCACAATGGGCGCAAACCACAATTTCTACAACACCACATGGTCTGGGGATGATTATTCCAACAGTGACTCTTGGTGCGACAGTGCTGCTGAAACGAGTGGACGTGACAGCCCGATTGACCAACGTCGACATGGCGAATTCTTGATGTCTTCTTTCTTTCGTCTTTTCTTGGGCAATGAAACGCAATTCTCGCCCTACTGGTCAGGCATGGCCAGCCTGCCTGCAGACGCCTGCCCTGTGGGTTCGGCCAACGCGGGGCAACGGTGTGATGAACGTGTGCACTTGACCATACAAACCCCCAAGGAACAACGCCTTGAAATTGACAACACAGCCACTGCCACCTCATTGACAAGCAACCAGCTGGGCGGCGCAAACAGCACCAGTGACACGGATCGTTTTGAGTTTTGCTCAACCCGCAATGAATCGGGCACCGTGAACTCGACTGGCTGTCCAAGCCTGCGCACCTGGGCCACCAGTGGCCAGCTTTATCTGGAATCTGACAACAGTGAATCACGCTTCAAAACCCAGCTGAATGATCTGGACGTGACCCCTTATGACAGCCTGACATTCAGGGTTGGCGTACCAGTGAAGGCTGCCGAGAACAATCCGCTGACAACGGCTCCCAACATGCGTGCCATGCTCACCGACACCTTTGGACAAAGCACTGTAGTCGATGTCGCCAGCTATTCAAACGCTCTGTATTTGCCGCCTGGAGACCCGCTGAACACCGAAGGTGCGAAAACCTTGTTGAACATGATTCGCCTGCCGCTGGCCAGCTTTCAAGGCGTTGATTTTGAGCATTTGGCCACTCTGGAATTGATTCATGTTGGCCCTACCCAACTACAGCTGACCGATTTTCAATTTCAGGCACTGGCAGGTGAGCTTCAGCTTTCCGACTCTGACACTGGAACACCTGTGGTAGTAACCCCCAACGAAGGTTCAGGAAACACAGTAAACGCGGACAGTGCTTCAGGGGGAGGTGGCTCAACCACACTGCCGGGGCTGACGGCGTTGGCACTCTGCTTGCTGGCATTCAAACGCAAGCGGGGTGCTAAGGGCGAGCCTCATAATGTGTAAATGAGCTGATTTCACCCTGTTTGCTCACCAGCAACACATTGTATTCAGCCCGTTTGCTGGGGTAATCAGGGTGTTCCATGCCAGGAGAACCCATGGGCATGGCTGGCACCGACAGGCCCACCACATTGGCGGGCTTTTCGGTCAACAATTTCTTGATATCGTCAGCGGGCACATGACCCTCGATGGCATAGCCTGCCACTTTGGCACTGTGGCAACTCCCGTACTGCTGTGGCATGCCCAAAGCCGCCCTGAAAGAGTCCGTGTTTTGAACATCATTCACCTTCACGGTGAAGCCGTTCTCCTCCAGGTGCTCAACCCACTCCGAGCAACAACCACAGGTGGGCGTTTTCCACACCTCGACGAAACTGTCTCCTTGCTGAGCCACATCAGCCGGCTTGTCACCGCAAGCCGCGATCACGCCCGAGCAAGCCACCAGCAAAGCGCCCAGCCAATAATTCGTTCGAAAATTTTTCATTGAATCAACTCACTTTGAATTCAGTATCAATCAAACCTGGAAGCACCAAACGAAGTTGATCGCCGCTTTTTAGAGCCCCAACACCCTCGGGAGTTCCGGTGAAAACAAGATCACCTTCCTGCAAGGTAAACACCTGGCTTAAATAACGCACGATAAACGGAATGGGAAACAGCATTTTTCGGACATCGCCATGTTGGCGAATTTGCCCGTTCAAATGCATTTGAAACTCAATATTGTGCGGGCGTTCAATGTGTTCAGCGGGCACAAACTGCGTCACTGTGGCCGCACAGTCAAAACCCTTGGCCACAGCCCAGGGCAAGCCGCCCTGCTTGGCTTTGGTTTGCAGGTCTCGCGCAGTCAAGTCCAAGCCCAGGCCATAGCCAGCAATGTGTTTCAATGCCTTGTCCTCGGCAATATTTTTCCCGCCTTGCCCCACCAGCAACACCAACTCGGCCTCGTAGTGAACATCGCCGGAATGCGCAGGCAAAACAATGGGTGTTCCCGGCGTATGCAAAGCCGAGGTGGGTTTGATAAACACCACCGGATCTTCTTCGGGGCGATTGCCCAACTCGGCAATGTGCGCAGCATAATTTCGGCCGATGCAGAAAATATTACGAACCTGTACTGCTTTGGTTTGCTGGGCCAACAAGGCAATGTGAGGCATGGAAGTGTCCTGTTTAAAGCGATTGTCTTGCAATTGTGCATCAAGACAAAGTCTCGTCCATAAGGACGAGACGATTTCAGTTGCGCAAGGTACCTGAATTTGTCACCATCAAAAAAATCGAACTCACCGCATGAAATTACTTGTTGTTGACGATCATTTGCTGTTTCGCGAAGGGTTACGCCACATATTACTGAGGCTTGACCAAACTGTTGACATTCACGAATGCGGTACTGTTCAGGATGCAATAGAAATCGCCAAGCAAATCACCGAATTTGATCTTGTTTTACTGGACATGCAGTTACCAGGCCTTCAAGGACTGGAGGGTCTGCATGCATTAAAGGGGGCTTTCCCCACCAGCCCAATCACCTTGATTTCCGGCGTTGCAGACCAACGCGCAATTGCAGAGGGAATACGCAGTGGCGCCCAAGGCTTTGTCTCGAAATCCGGCAGCGCGGAAGACATGCTGAATGGTCTCAGAAAAGTGATCAACGGCGAACACCACATACCCCCTGAGATCAGCAACTCACAAGGAGATGGCATTCGGCTGGATCAAACCTATCACCTCACGCCGCGGCAGATCGAGGTGTTGGCCCAGTTGTGTGAAGGACATTCCAACAAGGAAATTGGACGCACACTGTGCATGAGCGAGAACACAGTGCGTTGCCACGTGGCCAGCGTATTTCGAGCCTTGGGCGCGAAATCAAGAACCGAAGCAGCCATATTGGCCAAACGCAAGGGTTTGCTGTGACCGCCGCGTTGAACATCAGCGACGATCAGTACAAACCACTCATTCTTAAAGAACAGACACGCCTGCTTTTTGAACACCTGCCATTCGTGCTGATTGGAAGCCTGGTTTCTGCCACGGGCGTCGCCGTGATTCTTTGGAATGAAGTTGCGCATTCCGTACTTCTTGGTTGGACGGCGCTGGTCTACCTGTTGTGCCTTGCACGCTGGAAAATTCGTCAATACTTTATGCGACTGGGCACCGATTATGACGCCAATCGCTGGATACACGTGGCTACAGCACTCACCGCGTTGGCAGGACTGCTGTGGGGAAGCATGGGTGTTCTGTTTTTTGAAGACACGCCACTGGTGCTCATGACGCTGGTCATTGTTTTGGGCGGCATGACTGCGGGTGCGGTTTCATCCCACAGCTGCCACCTTCCAGCTTACATTGCCTTTGCAGTGCCTGCTGTAAGCCCGTTCGCCTTGCGCTGCTTCGCCGAGCTGGATGGTTTTCACATCGTTCTTGGCACCCTTTCACTCACCTTCATGTTGGTGAATATTCTGTATGGCCGCAACTTGCAGGGAAACTTGCTTGAAACCATGCGACTGCGGTTCCAAAACGCCGACCTTGTGGTGGCACTGACCCATCAAAAAGAGGCTGTTGAGCAGGCAAGCCTGGCCAAAACACGGTTTTTGGCCGCAGCAAGCCATGACCTTCGGCAACCAGTGCAGGCCATTGAACTGTTTGTCGATGTACTTGATCAAGATCTCAAGGACACGCCGGCCACCGTGATGCTGAACCGTATTCGTGCTGCCGGTCGAGGACTTGAGACCTTATTGAATGCCCTGCTCGATTTTTCGAAAATTGATGCTGCGGCAATTACTCCGGACAAAAAACATTTTCCGATTCAATCGATTTTTGATGTGCTTCACACCGATTTTTGTGCCCAAGCAGACCGCAAGGGTATTTCCATTCGTTTTGTAGGAAGCAGGCTTTGTGTGCATAGCGACCCCAATTTGCTTGAACGAATACTGCGCAACTTTGTGTCCAACGCGATCAAATACACGCCAGCTGGAAGTGTGTTGATTGGGTGCCGAAGACAGGAAAGCGATGTCCGGATTGAGGTTCATGACACAGGCATCGGAATTCCAGACAAGGCACGCGAAAAGGTTTTCAAGGAATTCGTGCAACTGGACAACCCCGAGCGAGATCGCGAGAAAGGACTAGGCCTGGGTTTGTACATTGCCAGCAGCCTGGCGGGTTTGCTGGGACACCCCATCAGGCTGAATTCCACTGTGGGTCGCGGCTCTGTGTTTTCAGTCACGGTACCCCTCGGAAAAACTCAAACCGAAACACCCGACCAACTTGTACAGCCAAGCCCAAACCAGGGGTTGCGAGACAAAACTGTGCTGTTTATCGATGACGATCCGAATTTGAGAGTGGGTGTTGCCGAAATGCTGGAACGTTGGGACTGCGCCGCGGTTACCGCTGAATCCGCACAGGAAGCACTCGAACTGATGCAGATGAGTGGATTTGTACCCGATGTGATCGTGGCCGACTATCGCCTTCGACACGATGAAACGGGTGTTCAGGCCATTAAAGCCATTCAGGCCCGCTGGGGCACAGTGCCCGCCGCCATTCTGACCGGTGACACCGAGCCCGACCGCATTCGCGAGGCTCGGTCATCAGGATTCCCATTGGTTCACAAACCACTGAGTGCGGCCAAGTTGAGAACCTTGCTGACACACTTGCTTGGTAAACCCTAGATACCTGCCTCTTTCAAAAAAGGACCAAAGCAGGTGTCAAGCTCAGCCTTCTGGCACATCATGAATTTGGAGCCCGTGGCATGCATCACGATGTAATTGGTCGCCACATTGCCATTCGGCACTTTGTGACCCATGCAATCGGGTTGGTCGTTCACCTGCACCACCGTGTCGACCCAAGTGTAGAAGCCCTGCGCATTTGGCCGCAAGCTGATGTCATACCGGGTTTGCACCACCTGCCCGCCGCTCAGAATTTGGGTGGTGCCATCGGTACGAATGTCGTAGATTTCAGCGCAGTTTTGTTCAGGCAGATTGATTCGCCACAAGCCCACCAGCGGGTGCTCCTGAGGCAATGCGGTGTCCGCATGAACGGCGGCAGAAAAAGCTATCGAGAACACACTCAGCAAAACGACCCTGTAATTCATGTAGCCCCCTGCAACGTTACTTACGCAAACAGCATACTGAGGCTTACTGGGTAGAGCAAGCCGGAATCAAAAAAAGCCTGTACCCAAAAAGGAGACAGGCTTTTGGAGTTACTGCAAAACAACAATCAGAACGGAATGTCATCATCCAGATCGGCTACGCTTTGTGGGGCTGAGCGCTGCGGTGCAGGTGCAGATGAACGCATGCTGCTGCCACCCGAGTTGCGGCTAGGCGCTGGCGACTGATCAAAATCATCGCCTGCCCCCATGGATGAACCACCGCCGCCACCACCGCCCTCACGACCACCCAGCAATTGCATCTGATCTGCAATAATTTCAGTGGTGTATTTATCCACGCCCGACTGGTCTTGCCACTTGCGTGTTTTCAGACGGCCCTCGATATACACCGAGCGGCCTTTCTTGCAGTACTCGCCTGCAATTTCCGCCAGGCGGCCATAAATTACAACACGGTGCCATTCAGTTTCTTCGCGCTTTTCACCCGTGTTTTTGTCTTTCCAGCTGCTCGACGTGGCCAAGGCCAGGTTCACTACAGCACCGCCATCGGGCAGGTAGCGCACGTCGGGGTCTTTGCCCAAATTACCAACCAGAATTACTTTGTTTACTGAGGCCATGGAATGAATTGCTCCTTAAATTCTTGAATACGTATTGAAATGCATTTGAGCGAGACTACTTATTGCCGCGCTGAGTTGAGTTTGCCAAGTGTGACTAAGCAAGTGGACTTGTTGAGCCATCAGCAGGTACCTGAACTGCGGCCACCGTGGCTGCGCGTGGGGGCAAGGCTTTAATACCCATGGCCAACAAAAACCACGCAACCACCAGAAACAACACACATTCAAACACACCTTGCGCGCCCAGGTGGCGAAACGCAAGCCCGCCCAAAGCGCCACCTGCAAAAAGCCCCAATGCCTGAGAAGTATTATATACACCCAAAGCCAAACCCCGGTGACTGAGGGGTGCCACTCGTGACACCCACGAGGGAAGGGTAGCCTCAAGCAAATTAAAGCCCACAAAGTAGGCAAGTAACAGCACAACCAGCGCCCAGCCTTGGTTTGAAAACAACACGAAACCCAAAAGCACCGCACCCATCAGGCCGATTGAACCCAGTTTCACCTGCTTGGTTTTCGCTTTTTTCTCGGCCCACACCATCAGTGGCACCATCAGCACGAACGAGCCCAATACCACCGGCAAATACACCTTCCAGTGTTCAGCCAGTGGCAATTCAAGACTGCTGAGCAGCAGGCTGGGCACCACCACAAAAAGGGACATTTGCGTTAAATGCAGGGTAAAAATACCCAGGTTCAAGCGCAGCAAATCGGGCTGGGTAAGCACGGCCCAGCCATCGGCAAAACTGCCCTTGAGCTTGGCTTCCTGATCGGCCAAATTGGGGGTGGGCAACAGCCAAATCACCACACCAATGCCCAGAATACTCAGCACACCGGTCATGGCAAACAGCCCGCTTAAGCCAAAAAACTTGTACAACACCGGCGAAAACACAAGCGACAAAGCAAAAGTAACGCCAATGGAGGCACCAATCATGGCCATGCCTTTGGAGCGCACTTCATCGCGGGTTACATCGGCCAGCAAGGCCGACAGGGCTGCCGAAATGGCACCAGCGCCCTGCAAGGCGCGCGCCCACACAAGCTGCTCTACTGTTTCGGCCACATAGCCCAACCAGCAACCAGCAGCAAACAACAACAGGCCACCGATAATAATGGGCTTTCTGCCCAGTTTGTCTGAGGCCCAACCCAAGGGAATTTGCATACAAGCCTGTGCAAGGCCATAAATACCCATGGCCAGGCCCACCAAGCTTAAATTGTCCCCACCAGGCATACCTGCAGCATGCAAGGAGAACACGGGCAAAATCATGAACATGCCAAACATGCGCAACGCGTAAATGCTGGCCAGCCACCCGGCCGCTTTGCGCTCGGCGGGCAGCATTTTGAAAGCATCGGGGGCTGCGGTATGGCTCACGGTCTTGCGGCTCATGTGTGATTGAAATTCAAGGGCTTGAACAACCCTTGCAGATGTCTTGTTCCGGGAAACCGTCTATAGTATCAGGTTGGCCGCTGATTCCATTTGTTGTACCGCATGAACTCCATACGCATTCGTGGCGCTAGAACCCACAACCTGAAAAACATTTCGCTCGACCTGCCCCGCGACTCGCTTGTGGTGCTGACCGGGCTGTCTGGCTCGGGCAAATCCAGCCTGGCCTTCGACACCTTGTATGCCGAAGGACAACGCCGTTACGTGGAAAGTTTGTCGGCATACGCCCGCCAGTTCTTGCAGTTGATGGAAAAACCCGATGTGGACTTGATCGAGGGGCTGTCCCCCGCCATTTCCATTGAACAAAAAGCCACCAGCCACAACCCGCGCTCCACCGTGGGTACAGTGACTGAAATTCACGACTACCTGCGCTTGCTGTTTGCCCGTGCCGGCACACCCCGTTGCCCTGAACATGACCTTGAACTGAGTGTGCAGACAGTTTCAGAGATGGTGGACACCGTACTGAGCTGGCCCGAGGAAGCGCGCATCATGATTCTTGCGCCGGTGTTGAACCAGCGAAAAGGCGAACATGTGGATTTGCTCAACGACCTGCGCGCGCAGGGCTTCGTGCGCATTCGCCTGAAAAAGGGCCCACAAGACGCGCCCGAAATTCTGGAACTGGACAAACTCCCGCCGCTGGACAAACACCACAAGCACAATCTGGACGTGGTGGTTGATCGCCTGAAAGTGCGCGTGGATGCCCGCCAGCGCCTGGCAGAAAGTTTCGAGACTGCACTGCGGCTAAGCGATGGCAAAGCCATCGCAGTGAACCTGGACACGAACACTGAAACCGTGTTTTCCAGCAAATTTGCCTGCCCGGTGTGCGACTACAGCCTGACCGAACTGGAACCCCGCTTGTTCTCGTTCAACAACCCGGCTGGCGCCTGCCCGGTGTGCGATGGCCTGGGCCATGAAACCTTTTTCGACCCTTTGCGCGTGGTGGCCCACCCCGATATATCGCTGGCTGCGGGCGCAATCAGCGGCTGGGATCGCCGCAATGCCTTGTACTACCAAATGATTCAAAGCCTGGCTGCGCATTATGGCTTCGACCCGGAATCGCCCTGGAACGAGTTGCCAGAAGATGTGCAGCAGGTGGTGTTGTATGGTTCTGGCAGCGAGCAAATTACGTTCACCTATTTGAGTGAACGCAGCAAACCGGTGGCCAAAACCCATGCCTTTGAAGGCATTTTGCCCAACCTCACACGCCGCCACCGCGACACCGACTCTTCTGCGGTACGCGATGAACTGGGCAAGCTGATGGCGGTGCGAAGTTGCCAAGCCTGCCAAGGCTCACGCCTGAAAACCGGCGCTCGTCATGTGTTCATTGGCGAACACGAACACCGCAAGGCCTTGCACCAGGTCACTGAGCTGCCCATTCACAAAGCACTGAGTTATTTTGAAGCCATGCAAATGCAGGGTGCCAAAGGGCAAATTGCAGAAAAAATTGTGGTGGAGATCAAGGCGCGTTTGCAGTTTTTGAACGACGTGGGCTTGAACTATTTAACGCTGAACAGAAGTGCAGATACGCTAAGCGGCGGTGAAAGCCAGCGCATACGGCTGGCCAGCCAGATTGGTTCCGGGCTTACCGGCGTGATGTATGTGCTGGACGAGCCCTCGATTGGTTTGCACCAGCGCGACAACGATCGCCTGATACAAACCCTGTTGCGTCTGAAAAATTTGGGCAACACTGTGCTGGTGGTTGAACACGATGAAGACGCCATTCGCTGCGCCGATTATGTGGTGGACATGGGTCCTGGCGCCGGCGAACACGGTGGCCAGGTGGTTGCACAAGGCACACCTGCTGAAATTCTGGCCAGCCCGGAATCGCTGACTGGCCAGTACCTGAATGGCAAGCGGAAAATTGAACGCCTAAGCCCACTGCGCTTGCCCGACCCGGCGCGCATGCTGACCATTCACAATGCCACTGGCAACAATTTGAAAGACGTTACCGCCAGCGTTCCCGTGGGCTTGTTTGTATGCGTGACGGGTGTTTCAGGTTCAGGCAAATCAACCCTGATCAACGACACTTTACTGGCCGAAGCCGCACACCAGTTGAACCGTGCGCACAAGGAAGGCGCACCACACAGCCACATCAGCGGGCTTGAACATTTCGACAAAGTCATTGCAGTCGACCAAAGCCCGATTGGCCGCACACCCCGAAGCAACCCGGCAACCTACACGGGTTTGTTCACGCCCATTCGTGAATTGTTCGCAGGCGTGCCCGCCTCGCGCGAGCGCGGTTACGATGTGGGCCGCTTTTCATTCAACGTAAAAGGTGGGCGCTGTGAAGCCTGCCAGGGCGATGGTGTGGTGAAAGTGGAAATGCACTTTTTGCCCGACTTGTATGTGCCTTGCGACGTGTGCCACGGCAAGCGTTACAACCGTGAAACACTTGAAATTTTGTACCGTGGAAAAAGCATTGCCGAGGTACTGGAATTAACAGTTGAACAGGCGTTGGAAGTGTTCGCGGCTGTACCCAATATTGCACGCAAACTACAAACCCTGATTGATGTGGGTCTTGGTTATATTCGCCTTGGGCAATCGGCCACCACGCTGTCGGGCGGCGAAGCACAGCGGGTAAAGTTGTCGCTTGAGCTTTCAAAACGCGACACCGGCAAAACCTTGTACATACTGGATGAGCCCACCACTGGCCTGCACTTTCATGACATTGCCATGTTGCTGAAAGTATTGAACCCGCTGGTTGAACAAGGCAATACCGTGCTGGTGATTGAGCACAACCTTGACGTGATTAAATGCGCAGACTGGGTGCTGGACATGGGCCCAGAAGGTGGCGACAACGGCGGCATGCTGATTGCTGAGGGCACACCCATGGACATTGCAAAAAATGCAAACAGCCACACCGGAAAATTTTTGGCCCGCTTTTACAACGACGAGTCTGACAAAGCACAACGCGCCAACGGCTTGTAGTTAAACGCGCACTTTGTTTGCATTCAACAAATCGATTCCACGGGCGAGATCACCTCGGGCCTGGTCGTTGAGCGGTTCGCTTTGTACCCTGTAGGTTAAGTTGTCGACCAGCGCTTGAAGCGGAATGACATTGACTCCTCCGTGCATCTGCCGGTGTTCAAAACCCCGACCAGCTACGCTATTCCTGGCGGGCACTACATCCACTACCAGTGATTCACGCCCCTGCCCTGCCCAGCTCAGGCTTTCGGTGTTGCCAGGCTCGGATTTAAACCCGAGTTGACTCAAGCCCTGATGATCAAGATCGGACAGACGATCCATGGCAGAGGGGCTAACCACCACATCCAGATCATTGGGTCTACGTGCGGTTGAGTCTGTAATCGATCGATGATGAAGCGCCAAGGCAACACTTCCTCCGATTGCATACTCGCTGGCACTGCCAAACAGTTCATTCAAACCCAACAGTAATTTGCCTGCATCGGGCGTGTTCAAAATTTCAGCCAAGGCAGCGCTAATGGCTGGCGGCTGTTTGTTCAAGACTTGTGGGTCGACGGGCAAACCATGGCTGGTGCGCACAAGGCTAGGTACAGGCACATCAAGGCTTAGGTTAAATGAAGGTGGTCTCATGACTGTTGGCTGCACGTTTGAAGGACTACTGAGTAGCTACATCATGGCGAGAGTTCCGGGCTGAAACCGGGTCATTTTTTCAGTCATGTACAATAGGTGGCTCTTTTTAGCAGTGGGAGCACCATGAACGAACAACTCGAAACCCTATTCAAATACATCGAACCAGCCAAGCTGCTGGACCTTGGTTTGCAAGCCGCAAAATTTTTTCTGGTCATCGTAGTTGCCCTGATTGTGTTGCGCTTGGTAAAAACAGCAATCGATCGCGTGGGTATGCGCATGCAGGCACGCAGCAAAACGCTGGATGATCAAAAACGAATCGAAACCCTGATGCGCGTGCTGAAATACGTGGCCAATGTGGTCATTTTGCTGCTCGGCGCGTTGATTGCCTTGGGCACCATTGGTATATCCATTGCCCCTGTGCTGGCCGCTGCCGGTGTGGTGGGTTTGGCCGTTGGTTTTGGCGCACAAAGTTTGGTGAAAGATTACTTCACCGGTATTGTGCTGCTGATCGAAAACCAGATTCGCGCCGGCGACTTCATTGAAGTGGGTGGCAAAAGCGGCACGGTCGAAAATGTAACTCTGCGATATGTGCGTTTGCGTGACGCACACGGCAATGTGCATTTTGTTCCAAACGGTCAGATTGATTCGGTGACCAACTCCACCATGGACTTTGCCTATGCAGTTGTTGATGTGGGCATCGCCTACAAAGAGGAAGTCGACGTAGCCATTCAGGTGATGCAAAAAGTGGGCACTGAATTGGCTGAAGACAAAGAGTGGGGAGCGAAGATTACCGAACCCATGTCGACCTTTGGTGTGCAAGAACTTGCCGATTCAGCCGTGATTGTTCGCGTGCGATTTAAAACGCTGCCAGGCGAGCAATGGGGCGTGCGCCGTGAGTACAACAAGCGCATTAAGGCGGCGTTTGACAATGTTGGCATTGAAATTCCATTCCCGCATGTCACCATGTGTCCAAGTGGTGGAAGTGCTGTGGAGCTGCCAGCGCAGATCTCGTAGAGCTGAGTTTCAGAGCAGGGTGAGGTTTGTGTGCTGCGCCGACACAACCCACCGATGCACAACAAAAAAGCCGCTGGTCGAAACCAGCGGCTTTTTTACGACTTATTTTATGACTTAGTAAATTCCGATTAACGCGGCAGTACAGTAGCGCCCATCAGGAACTCGTCCACTTCGCGTGCCGCCTGGCGACCTTCACGAATCGCCCACACCACCAAAGATTGACCACGGCGCATGTCGCCCGCAGCAAATACCTTGTCCACATTGGTGCGGTAGCAGCCATCACCATCGGTGGTGGCTTTGGCATTGCCGCGGTTGTCTTTCTCAACACCGAAAGCATCCAAAATACTTTTCGCAGGGTTGGTAAAGCCCATGGCAAACAGCACCAGGTCCGCATCGACCACGAACTCGGAACCTGCAATTTCCTGCATTTTCATTTGGCCGGTGGCTTCGTCTTTCACCCATTCAACTTTCGCGCACTTGGCTGCTTTCACATTGCCTTTGCCATCGTCGATGAATTCTTTGGTGGTCACTGCCCAGTCGCGTGCCACGCCTTCTTCGTGGGAAGAAGAGGTGCGCATTTTCATGGGCCAGTATGGCCACACCAAAGGCTTGTTTTCCTCTTCGGGTGGCTGGGGCATCAATTCAATTTGCGTAACCTGCTTGGCACCATGGCGGTTGGAGGTACCCACGCAATCGGAACCCGTGTCGCCGCCACCAATCACCAGCACACTTTTCTTCGTGGCCATGATTTGGTCTTTCAACTTGTCACCGGCGTTCACGCGGTTTTGCAATGGCAAGAATTCCATCGCAAAGTGAACACCCTTCAACTGGCGACCAGGAATTGGCAAGTCGCGTGGTACTTCTGAACCACCCGTTAAAATAACGGCGTCAAACTGAGCCATCAATTCTTTCGGTGTAATGGTTTCCTTGGCCAAATTGGTAATGCCACCCTCGGCCAGCTTTTCGCCCACGAACACGCCGGTTTTGAAGGTGACACCTTCGGCCTGCATTTGCTCGACGCGACGATCAATGTGGAATTTCTCCATCTTGAAGTCGGGGATGCCGTAACGCAGCAAACCACCAATGCGGTCGTTCTTTTCAAACACAGTAACATCGTGACCCACACGCGCCAGCTGTTGTGCAGCGGCCATGCCTGCGGGGCCTGAACCCACCACAGCCACTTTCTTGCCGGTTTTCTGGGCGGGCACCTGGGGCACTACCCAGTTGTTTTCCCAGCCTTTGTCGATGATTGCGTGCTCAATACTCTTGATGCCTACGGGTTCTTCGTGAATACCCAGTGTGCAAGCCGCTTCACAGGGAGCCGGGCAAATGCGGCCCGTAAATTCCGGGAAGTTGTTGGTGCTGTGCAGGGTGTGCAAAGCCGCCTTCCAGTCTTGCTTGTAAACCAGATCATTGAAGTCGGGGATGATGTTGTTGACCGGGCAGCCGTTGTTACAAAACGGAATACCGCAGTCCATGCAACGTGCACCCTGAATTTTGGCTTCGTCGTCGTTCAGCGTAATAACAAATTCTTTGTAGTGCTTGACGCGCTTTTCGGGAGCCTCGCTGGCTTCCTTCAAACGCTCAAACTCCATAAATCCTGTGACCTTTCCCATTTTTCAAATCCTCACTAACAGGTTGGTTCTCAAGCAGCCACGACAGGTTTTTCCTGCGCTGCCACGTACAGTTCTTTCAAGGCGCGGCGGTATTCTGTCGGGAATACTTTCACGAACTTTTTGCGCTCAGTGCCCCAGTTTTCCAGAATTTCCTTGGCACGTTCGCTGCCGGTGTAACGGGCATGGCGTTCGATCAGGCTCTTCAGAATCACTTCATCGGGCTGACGGTCCGCACCACGTGCGGGGCTGTGCCAAATTTCGCGGTTGCCCAAAGCTTCCTGTTCGGTTGCAGGCACCACTTCTTCCAGCTCAACCTGCGCCATGTTGCAACGCTTGGCAAACAGGCCGTCGATGTCGTACACGTACGCCATACCGCCGCTCATGCCCGCTGCAAAGTTGCGGCCGGTTTCACCCAGCACAACCACAGTACCGCCAGTCATGTATTCGCAACCGTGGTCACCAGTGCCTTCAATCACAGCGGCCGCGCCTGAATTGCGAACTGCGAAACGTTCGCCAGCCACACCGCTCAGGAATGCTTCACCAGCAATTGCGCCGTACAACACCGTGTTGCCCACAATCATGTTTTCTTCAGACAAACCACGGAAGTCGTTGGTAGGGCGAACAATGATTCGACCACCACTCAAGCCCTTGCCCACGTAGTCGTTGCCCTCACCCACCAGGTCCGCGGTTACACCGTGGGCCAGGAATGCGCCGAAGGATTGACCCGCAGTGCCGGTGAACTGAATGTGGATGGTGTCGTCTGGCAAGCCTGCATGACCGTACTTCTTGGCCACTTCGCCGGACAACATGGCACCCGCAGTGCGGTTCACGTTCTTGATCGGTGTAATGAAAGAAACGCGCTCGCCCTTTTCCAAAGCTGGCTTGGCCAGTTGAATCAATTTCTGATCCAGTGCCTTGTCCAAACCGTGATCCTGGCTGCCTGTGTGCAACAAAGGCTCTGTGGTGCCTTCAGGTACCCACAGCAAACGGCTGAAGTCCAGACCCTTGGCCTTCCAGTGGGTGATGCCTTTTTTCATGTCCAGCAAATTTGCGCGACCAATCAGGTCATCAAACTTGCGAATACCCAACTGCGCCATAATTTCGCGCACTTCGTTGGCCACGAAGAAGAAGTAGTTCACCACATGTTCTGGCTTGCCGGTGAACTTCTTGCGAAGTTCGGGGTTCTGTGTGGCAACACCCACTGGGCAGGTGTTGAGGTGGCACTTGCGCATCATGATGCAACCTTCGACTACCAGCGGTGCGGTGGCAAAGCCGAATTCGTCGGCACCCAACATGGCACCAATCACCACGTCGCGGCCGGTTTTCATTTGACCATCAACCTGTACGCGAATGCGACCACGCAAGCCGTTCAACACCAGAGTTTGCTGTGTTTCGGCCAAACCCAGTTCCCAATTGGTACCAGCATGCTTGATGGAGGATACGGGCGATGCACCTGTACCGCCGTCTTGCCCGGCGATCACCAAGTGATCGGCCTTGGCTTTGGACACACCTGCTGCAATCGTGCCCACGCCCACTTCAGACACCAGCTTCACTGAAATGGAAGCCTGCGCATTCACGTTTTTCAAATCGTGAATAAGTTGGGCCAAATCTTCAATGGAGTAAATGTCGTGGTGCGGGGGCGGGGAAATCAGGCCCACGCCAGGCACGGAATAGCGCAGCTTACCGATGTAATCTGATACCTTGCCACCGGGCAACTGACCGCCCTCGCCTGGCTTGGCACCTTGCGCCATTTTGATCTGGATTTGATCAGCGGAAGTCAGGTACTCGGCAGTTACGCCGAAACGGCCTGAAGCAACCTGCTTGATGCGTGAGCGCAGTGAATCGCCTTTCTTCAAGGGGAAGTCGGCAACCACGACATCGCCCAGTTCACTCTTGAGCGTGGCGCCTTCGCCAATGGGGCCAGTGCCCGGGCCAAACTTGTCAAGGCCGGCACGCAACTCAGCGCTGTAACGCTTTTCATCCTCACCGCCTTCACCGGTGTTGCTCTTGCCGCCAATGCGGTTCATGGCAACGGCCAGTGTTGAATGCGCCTCAGTCGAGATGGAACCCAGTGACATGGCACCGGTTGCAAATCGCTTCACGATTTCTTCAGCGGCTTCCACTTCTTCAATTGGAATGGCTTTGGAAGGATCGATCTTGAACTCGAACAAGCCACGCAAGGTCATGTGGCGCTTGCTTTGATCATTGATGATCTGCGCGTATTCCTTGTAAGTATTGTAAGTGCCGGAACGGGTGGCGTGCTGCAATTTCGCAATTGCATCGGGGGTCCACATGTGTTCTTCACCACGGGTACGCCAGGCGTATTCACCACCCGCATCCAGAGCACCTGCCAACACGGGGTCTGGGCTGAATGCAGCCTGGTGTACACGAATGGCTTCCTCGGCCACCTCGAATACGCCAATGCCTTCCACCTTGGTGGGGGTGCCTGCAAAGTAGGCATCGATAAATGCCTGGTTCAAACCCACGGCTTCGAAAATTTGCGCGCCGGTGTAGCTCATGTAGGTAGAAATGCCCATCTTGGACATCACTTTCATCAAGCCCTTGCCCACCGCCTTGATGTAGTTGTACACGGCTTTTTCCGGGCTCAGGTCGCCAGGCAAACCTTTGCTCATGTCAGCAATGGTTTCCATGGCCAGGTAGGGGTGCACTGCTTCAGCACCGTAACCGGCCAACAAAGCAAAATGGTGGGTTTCACGGGCAGACCCAGTTTCAACCACCAGGCCGGTGGAGGTGCGCAAGCCCACTTTCACCAAATGCTGGTGAATGGCAGACACGGCCAACAATGCCGGAATGGCCACGTTGTCACGGCTCATCATGCGGTCGGTGATGATCAGAATGTTCACACCCTGTTTCACGGCATCGCGGGCTTCGGCACACAGGGAAGCGATGCGCGCTTCAATGCCTTCCTTGCCCCAGGCCACTGGGTAACAAATGTTCAGTTCGTGGCTGGTGAATTTGCCGCCAGTGAAGGCTTCAATGTTGCGAATCTTCGCCATGTCTTTGGAAGTGAGCACAGGCTGTGACACTTCAAGACGCATGGGCGGGTTGATGTTGTTCAAATCCAGCAGGTTTGGCTTGGGACCGATGAAGCTGTTCAAGCTCATCACCAGGTTTTCACGGATCGGGTCGATCGGGGGGGTGGTCACCTGCGCGAACAACTGCTTAAAGTAGTTGTACAGCGGCTTGAGCTTGTTGGACATCACCGCCAATGGGCTGTCGTTGCCCATGGAGCCAGTCGCCTCTTCCCCGCTTTGCAGCATGGGGGCCATCAGGAATTTGAGGTCTTCCTGGGTGTAACCAAATGCTTGCTGGCGATCCAGCAAAGTTTCATTGGGTTCGATGGGCTCAGGCTGCCCTTCCACTTCATCCAGCTTCACACGAATGGTATCAATCCACTGCTTGTAAGGCTTGGCGGCGCTAAGCTGGTTCTTCAACTCGTCGTCGTTAATAATGCGGCCAGCTTCCATGTCGATCAGGAACATTTTGCCGGGCTGCAGGCGCCACTTCTTCACAATCTTGCTTTCTGGAATTGGCAATGTGCCAGATTCAGAAGCCATCACAACCAAATCGTCTTCGGTCACGATATAACGCGCTGGGCGCAAGCCGTTGCGGTCAAGCGTGGCACCAATCTGCTTGCCATCGGTGAAGGCCATGGCGGCAGGACCGTCCCAGGGTTCCATCATGGCGGCATGGTACTCATAGAAGGCACGGCGATTGTCGTCCATCAAGGTGTGCTGCTCCCACGCTTCCGGCACCATCATCATCATGGCTTGGGCAATCGGGTAGCCCGCCATCACCAGCAGCTCGAGACAGTTGTCGAAACAGGCTGTGTCGGATTGACCTTCGAAAATCAGGGGGTACAGCTTTTGCAGATCGTCGCCCAACACGGCGCTCTTCATCACGCCTTCGCGTGCGCGCATCCAGTTGAAGTTGCCTTTTACGGTGTTGATTTCACCGTTGTGCGCCAACATGCGGTAGGGGTGAGCCAGTGGCCACTCGGGGAAGGTGTTGGTTGAAAAGCGCTGGTGAACCAGTGCCAAGGCAGACACGCAACGCGCATCTTTCAGGTCGAGGTAGTATTCGCCAACCTGGTTGGCCAACAACAGGCCTTTGTACACAATAGTACGGGCGCTCATGGAAGGGCTGAAGTATTCAGTGCCGTGCGCCAGGTTCAGGTTCTTGATGGCGTGCACTGCGCGCTTGCGAATCACATACAGTTTGCGTTCCAGCGCATCGGTCACCATGATGTCGCGGCCACGGCCTACAAACACCTGGCGAATCACGGGTTCTTTCAAACGAACAGTGGGGCTCATGGGCATGTCTGCATTCACCGGCACATCGCGCCAGCCCAACAGTACCTGGCCTTCGGCTTTCACAGCGCGCTCAATTTCCTGCTCGCAGGCAATGCGTGATGCTGTTTCTTTGGGCAAGAACAACATACCCACGCCGTATTCACCGGCGGGTGGCAGTGCTACGCCCTGCTTGGCCATTTCTTCACGGAAGAAGGCATCGGGAATCTGAATCAGGATACCGGCACCGTCGCCCATCAATGGGTCGGCACCCACGGCACCACGGTGGTCCAGGTTTTCCAGAATTTTCAGGCCGCCCGCAATAATGTCATGCGTACGCTTGCCTTTGATGTGCGCCACAAAGCCAACGCCACAGGCGTCGTGTTCATTGCTGGCGGAGTACATGCCTTTTTCTTCGGCAATCTTTCTGATGTCTTGGTGTTGCATGGAAAAGCCCCTGATTTCAGTACGTTGGTCACTTTACTGCACTGCCGCAAGATTCTCAAGGAAAATAAAAGGGGTCTGACCCTAATTAATCCACCCCATCGAAATCAGGGCTATTTAATTGGGGACACACCAAATAACATGCACTTAATTTGTGCTTTTGATTGCTTTGGCAGGTCGCCCACGCGGTCGGGGGCGAACCGGTCGATTCGCAAGCTCTTGAATTTGCGCGCAAAAAGAATCATCGCTCCAAAGCCACCCTTTTTGCAAGCACTGCAAAAGCCCCGAAGTGTCATGCTCGCCCAAACCTTGTTCACTGAACTGCCGGTAGCGGCTTTGACGCTCGAAGGGCGTATTGCCCAATTGCCAGTAAATCGGCAAATCTGCCAACCAGGCTTCATTCACCACCCCGGCATGGGTCGCAAAACTGCTCCAGGGATAAGTGGCCAAATCAGGGGCACCTGCCGCACGCATGGCCAATTGCTCAACAAACAGGCAGGCTTTCAAGCTGTGCAAACCGGGCTGAACCACTGTGGATTTAAACCGGGGCTCCCACAGCGCACTGGAATGCACTGCTTGCACCTGCCGAACAGCGGGCGAAAAATGCCGGTTCAGGTTTTGTACAAAACGCCCGGCTTGGGCAGCCTGGGCAGTGCTGATCATGAGCAATGCGCCTGACGGCACCAGGCAATATGCATGAATTGCCACGTCTTCTTCGGAAGCGCTTTGGGGCAACTGGGCATGAAACAGGGAAAAAGCCTCGCGGGTTTTAAATACGTCCTGCCCGGCGATGCCCTGTAACTCCAGCACCATGGGACATTCAGGAATAAACAGTCGGGCTTGGCGAGCCATGGGGCGCTGGTGTTACTGAACGCCGGGGACAGTCAGGCGCTGATGCTCTTTCATGGCATAGCGGTCGGTCATGCCGGCAATGTAGTCCGCGATTGCACGCGGTATATCAGCTTCGGAACGCTGAAAAAACTGGGGTGGCAACAGGCGTGGATCATCCATGAAAATATGGAACAACTCCTGAACCACGCGACGAGCCTTTAACGTGGCGCGCAACACTTGATAGTGTTGATACAGGGCTTTGCGCAAAAACACCTTCAGGGCGTGGTTCAGCTCAGCCATTTCCGGGCTGAAACCAATCAACTTGTCGGCCAATTGAACATCGGCAACACAGGTGGGTTTCATGGCTTGAATTCGGCGCTCCGATTCATGCAAAAGGTCTTGAACCAAAGCATTGATAATGCCACGCACAGTTTCATGAATCAGCCTGCGACCTTCAATATTGGGGTGACGGGTTTTCACACGGTCCAAGTGTATTTTGAACAGCGGAACCTCGGCCGCTTGCTCCAGGGTAATCAGACCTGAACGCAAACCATCGTCAATGTCATGGTTGTTGTAGGCAATTTCATCGGCCAGGTTAGTCACTTGTGCTTCAAGCACCGGACGGCGGTTGCTTAAAAAACGGTCGGCCACTTCACCCAGCTTCTCTGCATTGGGCCTCGAGCAATGTTTCAAAATACTTTCACGGGTTTCAAAGCACAAGTTCAGGCCATTGAAACTGGCATATTTCTCTTCCAGCTCATCCACAACCCGCAGGCTTTGCAGGTTGTGCTCAAAGCCCCCGTGCGGGGCCATGCATTCATTGAGTGCGTCTTGCCCGGCGTGGCCAAAGGGCGTGTGCCCCAAATCATGGGCCAGCGCCACCGCCTCGGTTAACTCCTCGTTCAAGCCCAGGTTGCGGGAAATGCTGCGCGCAATTTGTGCCACTTCAAGACTGTGGGTGAGGCGTGTGCGGTACAAATCACCTTCGGTGTTTACAAATACCTGGGTTTTGTATTCAAGGCGACGAAACGCTGCACTGTGAATAATGCGGTCACGGTCACGCTCAAATTCGGTTCGGCCTTCCGGGCTTTTCTCAGGGTGCAGCCGGCCACGTGTGTTCGTGGAACTGACTGCATACGGGGCCAAACTGAGTTCGAAGTTGCGCACTGTTAGTCCCCTGCCCCCATTTCCTGCAATGTTTGCCGTACAAGGGCCTCATCGGCCGGCGAGGTGGATGCCCCACCCAGGCCATTCAACAGCACATATTTAATCGAGCCCGAATCCGCTTTTTTGTCATGGGCCATCAGCGCCATGAACTTGTCCACGCCCAAGCGTGGCGGAATGGCTGGCAACCGGGCATCAATCACAATCTTCTTCAGGCGGGCAGATTCTTCCATGCTCAGGCGACCCATGCGGCGGCACAAATCGGCAGCAATCACCATGCCACAACCCACGGCCTCGCCGTGGTACCAGTGGCCATAGCCCATGCCTGCTTCAATCGCGTGCCCGAAGGTATGACCAAAATTCAAAATGGCGCGTATGCCACCTTCACGTTCATCTTTAGACACCACATCGGCCTTGATCTCGCAGGAACGCTTCACCACGAGCGCCAACAACTCGGGATCACGGTTCAGCAGAGCGGGCATATTGGCCTCGACCATGTCCAGGTATTCAGTGTCTGCGATTGCGCCATGCTTGATGATTTCAGCCAGGCCGCAACTCAGTTCGCGATCTGGCAAGGTGTTCAGGGTAGAGATATCGGTCAACACCATTTGCGGCTGGTAAAACGCACCAATCATGTTTTTGCCCAAGGGATGGTTGATACCGGTTTTTCCACCCACCGAACTGTCCACCTGACTCAGCAAAGTGGTGGGCACCTGAATAAAGGGAATTCCGCGCATGAAGGCGGACGCCGCAAAGCCGCCCATGTCCCCAATCACACCGCCGCCCAGCGCCACCAACACGGTTTTGCGGTCGCAGTGGTTTTGCAACAAGGCATCAAACACCCGCTGCAGGGTGGGCCAGTCTTTGTATTCCTCGCCGTCCGGCAGGCTGACCACATGTACCAGCTTCGCACCTGCTTGCTGCAACGTGGTTTTCAAACGTTCTGCATACAAGGGCCCTACCGTGGTGTTGGTACAAATCATCACGGTTTTACCCGCCACATGGGGCTGAAAAAGGGCAGCCTTGTCTAGCAGGCCCGCGCCGATGTGAATCGGGTAACTGCGTTCGCCCAAATCAACTTCAAGGGTGTATTGACTCATTCTGTTCCGGTGGCCTTCTGTTCAGTGTCGGGCGCCTTTTGGCCCAATTTTAAAGCATGGCTGATTTTGTTCACAATTTGGTAAACAGGTTGCCGGCCAGTCTCCACGACCACATCGGCGCACTGTTTGTACAAAGGCAATCGCGCTGCCAGCAATTCTTCAATTTTCTTGCGGGGGTTGGGGCCTTGCAGCAAGGGGCGGTTCTTGTCCATCCGCGTGCGTTGGTACAGTTCAGCCGCCGAGGCGCTTAAATACACCACAGCACCAATTTGCTTCAGAAGTTCACGATTTTCTGGCGCCAGCACGATGCCGCCGCCGGTGGCGATCACCTGCCTTTCCCGGCCAACAAAGCTGGCCAGCGCAGTCGATTCTCGTCGACGAAAACCAGCCTCGCCCTCAATCTCGAAAATAACGGGAATACTGACACCTGTTTGATGCTCGATCAGGTGATCGGTGTCAGTGAATTCCCAGGACAGATGCTTGGCCAAGGCCTTGCCGACTGTGCTTTTGCCGGCACCCATCATGCCCACCAGCACAATGCATTGATTAGACACTTCGTTAAGTCTTTGTGAACAATCAAATCATTGTACGGTAAAGCATGTGCTATTGGCTTGTAAGCACAACCGGCGTCAAAAAGATTAACAATTCAGCACGGCGCTTGGATTCATTTTTGCCACGAAACAAGACACCCAACCCCGGGATATCACCCAAAAACGGGGTTTTGTCATTCAGCACATTGTCATCTTCTTCGAAAATACCACCCAGAACCACTGTGCCTCCGTCGCTCACCAAAACTTTGGTTTTCACCCGGCGTGTGTCGATCGCAGGTCCGTTGGAAGTTTCTATTCCGATGGAGTCTTTCGCAACATCCACATCCAGCAGCACCGTGCCGTCGGGTGCAATTTGAGGTGTTACTGCCAATTTCAAATTGGCCTCCTTGAACTCGGTGGCTGTTGCACCACTGCTGGTGGCAATTTGGTAAGGAATTTCAGTACCCTGCTCAATCAAGGCAGGTTCTTTGTTCGAGGTAATGACGCGGGGATTGGACACCGTGCGCACCTTGTTTTCAATTTCAAGCGCCCGAAGCTGCAAATTGATCAATCGCGTTGAATTGGCATTGAACAGGGTGTAGCCCAAATTGGTCGCGTTTTCAACACCGGTATTCACGAAATTGCCGCTGCCAAACTGATCGCCAACATCCTCAAAACCCGGATCGGCCCGAGCTGACAAAGCCCGCAACCTGATGCCCAAATCTCGAGACACCGAGGTATCTGCAAGCACAACACGCGCCTCAATCATCACCTGCTTCACAGGTTTGTCCAGACCATTGACGATCATGCTGATGCGCTCAAGCCGGGTAGGCGTGTCTTGAACGAAAATCTGGCTGGTGCGCTCATCTGAAATCAAGGTGCCTCGAGCCGACAACAGTTTGGAATCCTCTGATTTGATCAACGCCACCAGGTCGGCTGTTTTTTGATAGCTCACCTGAAACACCTTGGACACCAAGGGCTCCATTTCGTCCTGAGCACGGCGGTTGGCGGTTTGAAACTGATCGTTGGTGACATCCGTGGGCGTGGATACCAACAACACATTGCCCGACTGGCTCGACACCAAACCTTTGGAGCGCATCACAATGTCCAGCGCCTGGTCCCAAGGTACATCTTTAAGAAACACCGTCACCTTGCCCTGAACCGAGTCGCTCAACACCAGGTTCATTTTTGTAAAGTCGGCAAACACCTGCATCACGGTGCGTATATCAGCATCCTTGAAGTCGAGCGTAATTGGGCGACCTATGTATCGGGCCACCACACTTTGCTCTGAAGTTGCGGGCTTCAGTTCAATTGCCTTTGTTTGTGCAGCCATGTTTTGCGTCGGGCTTAGCTCAACCTCCACCACTGGTCCACGTTGACGCACCAGGTGCGTGGCACCATTCAGTTTCATCTGAACAGTCAATGCCAAATCTCCAGGCTTCAACTCCGCCATGGCAATCGGTGAATCTCCAGTGGTTTGCAATTGCCGCGCAACACCCGAAGCAAGTTGCGCATTGGCGAACCTGACTTTCAACTGGTCGTTCAGCAGCATCGCGTCCGCTACAATATCGGGCCGATCGAACTCCAGCCGAAGCACCCATTTCCCAGCCAATTTGTCCATCTTCCAGGCTTTCATGACCGGGCCTTCTGCAATCATTGCAGGCCTGCCCATGATCTGCGCAACAGTGTCTTTGAGCTCACTTTGCTCAGACAACACCGCTGCCTGCCCGCCGTTGGGCTGAAAGGGTTTTGGTCCGGAGAATGTCAGCTCAATTGCGCGATCTTTTTGATTAAGCTGCACTTCGTAATTTTGCGCCAACTCAAACACCAGTCGGGTTTTTCCGCCCGCCGCGATCAGCTGGGCCTTTTTGATTCTGCTGCCCGAGGGAAAAGCCATGGGTAGCGTGCTGTTGCCCAATTCAACGGGAAAATCAAGCACCTGTCGGGCAGGGTTTGCAATCCGGAACAAGCCCAATTTGCCATCGAAATCCTGATCAAAAAACAGGGTCACGCGGGCCTGGTCGGCCAACTCTTCCAGTTTGGCGTCCACCACCGCCAGGGCATGAACTTGAAAATGCATCAGCAAACCCGCTGCCAGCGCAACTGCCTTAAAACAAGTTCGCACAAACCCAGCATTAAATAGTTGATTGTTCATTGAGCATCCTCGGGTATGTTCACTGGCATCAAGTTCAGTTCAAGGCGCTTTTCTCCCGCCCTGGAGTCTATTCGCGACAGCACAACCTGCCCCGGTCCAAAAGAGGTCACTTTGTAGGTGCCCAACACGTAACTGCCCACCCCAACAACATGGTCGACGTGCCCGTCATTCAGAATGGCAACACGTTGACCAGCCGACTCAATCAAACCCGTCAGGCGCAACGATTCCGCCGACAAATTAACGGCTGCGCGCCGATCGGCCTCATCGCCCCATTGGGTACTCGACCATTGAAACAAACGACCGGTGATCGGCGGTAAATCTGCCGCACGAACACTCAAGTTGCCCGCGTGTTGTAACGCGCTTGAATCTTCAGGCTCTGATACATCCCCAGCTTGCCTCTGACCCGCGTTCAGGCGTTGCCCCAACTCCGCCATGGCCACGGCGTGATTGTCCCGGGGATCTCCCAATTCAGGAAAAAAGGGCACCAGCAGTATCGAAAAGAGAAAGTCCATCATGGGTTTTCGACCTCCACGGTTTGCGGTGCATTCAAGGGCAGTTGTGCAAAGGCATTCAGCTCACCGGTCATTTTCCAACCACCCTCATCCGGCAAATACGCCATGTCAAACTCCTTCAAACTCACCTGGCGGCTAAGTGCGGCAATGTAATTCGGCAAACGTGAAATTGCATCGCCATCACCGCGCACACTGACTGTCACCGGCACCACACGCATCACTTCGCGGTTCAATGGCTCTTTGGGCGTAAACTCGGCAAGCTTTAATTCGTGATCCAGAATCACTTCATTGATACGCTCCAGCAGCGAGGCCAGTTCACGCTCAGAGGGCAAGGCCATTTTCAGCAAAGGCAACTGCACCTCCAGTTGAGCCAATTCAGCCTCAATCGCAGGTCGGTCCAGCAACAAACGCGACTGCGTATCCAGACGGGCCAAAGATTCCTGAATATTGGTTTCAAGTTGTGTGCTCACGGTTAAGGTGTCTTTCCAGAACAGAAAAAAACCCAGCACCAAAAACACCAACCAAAGCCCCCCAATCAACAACAGCCTTTTTGACCAAGGAAGCAAGGGCAGTTCATCGGCCAAGTCCCGAAAACTCATCTCATCCAGGCGCATGCTCAGCACCTCGCAAAATAGCCCTGATCTCAAACAGGTGGCGGTTGTCCACCACGCCCTTGACCGTCTGCTTCGGCTCAGTCACCGATACCAGGTCGACTGATTCGAACAGGCTGTTGCCAGCCTCCATTTGGTCCACCCACTGCGCCAGGCTTGACACCGCATCAGTAAAGCCGTTGATGATCAACACGTCTTTGCTCACAAACAAACGCGTCATCGACACATTGGAAGGCACCGTCCCGTCAAGGAAAGAAACCCATCTGCTTGCAAGAATCGATTCTTTTTCCACCGCCTCCAAAGCACTCACCTGGCGATTCAACACCGTCACCTTGTCTTTCATGGCTTGAACCTCGGCCACGCGTGTCGCCATTTCTGATTCCATCGCGCTCAAATTGCCAAGAAATACCTCTTGTCTTGCCACGCGCGCGCTAAATTCGCTGCCAATGGCGTAGCAGGCACCCAAACCGAGCACTACACCCACCGTCAACTCGGCCATGAAACGGCGCTTTCTGCGTGTCTCACGCAACACCCGGTAAGGGTAAAGATTGAATAGAATTACTCGCATGGCATCGCCTCCAAAGCACCAAATGGCACCACGTCGTCATGCCATCGTCCTTGCAATTCTTTTCGGGGAGAAATATCAATCAAGCGTGGTGACAAGGTTTGGCTGCGTTTGGCAGTTGACTCACATCCTTTTGCATACATCAGCTCGCCTCCAAGAATCAGGCGAACCGAAGCAACCTCCTCAGGGGCACCGTCTCGTGTCCAAGTCGATACAAGGCGCTCCAGCGCAGACACTGCCTGCACCACCGAGAAGCCCTCCTCGCTGTGCTCCCAGCTTTCATTGAACAGCACACCTTGAGAGAAAACGGCCAATCGAACATGGTGGCGAGACAGTTCACCGTGCAACAGGAAACGGATATCTGCCGACTTCAATGCAGCAGGAGCCATCTGCAAATAGCCATTCATGGCAGCCACGGTGTCCAGCGTGATGCCCAGACAGGTCAAGCCACAGGACTGGCAGGCACGCATGATTTCATCAACCTGTTTTTGGTCAATCCCTGCAACAGCCAGGCTAATGCTGCCATCTGACAGTTCTGCCTTCACCTGCCAATCAAAAGCAGCCTCACGCTCCGATTCCCCCGCAGCGGCTTCCATCAATTCCTGAATCTGAAAACGAATCAAGTTCTCGCGCTCATCCTTGGCCACGCCAATCTCCCCCAAATAAGCATGTTTGGAAGGCACAGAAACCACCACGAACTGTGGCTTGGCCAGAGTGGGTGGTAGCTCCCGAATTGCAGCCACGATCGCTTGCTCCAGGGATGCCGCGCTCAACAAAGCATCATCCTGAGGGACAAGCTCCAGGGTACCGCCACCCGATGCACGAATCGACTTGAATGACAGGCGGCCCTGGCGCTCAATTTCTCCGTAAACCCACCGCCACCTGCCACCACTGAACGAGATGGACAAGGCATGGGCCGCGCCTGCGTGCAAGCTGAAAAACCACTTTCGAACTGATTTCATGAATGAACCCTGAGCAAGGTAGAGCTTCAGGGTAGAGAATTCAGCGTAGCCAGCTAACCCTCATTGGAGGGGTACAACCACTAGGGGGAGAGCACGAATTCACCACTAGAGTCAACGATCGGAAATTCCCGTGCGTTGGCAGATACAATGTAACCACTGACACCAATCCTGCTCCGACCTGTGAATTCAAACAAAATCCGCCTCAAGCACCACTCCGATGGCTTTATTGCGACCGCGCTCACCGTACTGATCGGCTTGGGCGTGTCTGGCGCGCTGCTCGTGGGCGTGGCCTTGGCACTTATTTTCCCCAAGTTACCCGACCTCGATACCCTGACTGATTACCGACCCAAAGTGCCGTTGCGCGTGTTGACTACCGATGGCGTACTCATCGGTGAATTTGGCGAAGAACGGCGCCGCCCAGTCGACATTACCGAGGTGCCCTTGGTGATGCAACAAGCCATTTTGGCGGCCGAGGACGATCGGTTCTACGAGCACGGCGGCATCGACTTCATGGGCGTTGCACGGGCCTTGGTGACCAACGTCACCTCGGGCGGGCGCACACAGGGCGCCAGCACCATTACCATGCAGGTCGCCCGCAATTTCTTCCTGACCCGAGACAAAACCTGGACCCGCAAACTGTATGAAGTGCTGCTGGCCTACAAAATTGAAGACAGCCTGAGCAAAGACGAAATTCTGGAGCTTTATATCAACCAGATTTACCTGGGCCAACGCGCCTACGGGTTTCAATCTGCCTCACAAGTGTATTTCGGCAAACCGCTGCGCGACATCAATGCCGCAGAGGCAGCCATGTTGGCTGGTTTGCCCAAAGCGCCCTCTGCCTACAATCCAATCGTAAATCCAAGCCGTGCCCGTGTGCGCCAGGAGTATGTACTACGCCGCATGAACGACCTCGAGTATCTCGACGATGCACAGTTTGAAGAAGCCTTGAACACCGAGTTGGTGTACCGCAACCGCAAAGCCAACGGCGATGACATCGAGGCCACAACAGGCCTGACCATCAATGCCGACTATGCAGCTGAAATGGCACGCCAGGCCGTGGTTGAAATGTATGGCGAAGAGGCCTATACCTCGGGCATCACCGTGACCACAACCTTGATTGCAAAAGAACAGCGTGCTGCCCAGCGCGCCTTGCGCAACAGCGTGATGGACTATGAACTGCGTCAATTCTTCCGTGGCCCTGAAGGCTACATTGAGCTGCCCAACGACCCAAAAGAAGCCGAAGAAGTCATCGGTGACAACATCAGCGACTACACCGACTACGGCTTTTTACAAAGCGCAGTGGTGCTATCAGCCAGCCCCACTGAAGTGGTGGTGTCGCAAGGCGCAGGGGAGCCCCTAAAACTGACAGGCACAAGCCTGAAGCCCGCAGAAAGCTGGTTAAATGAACGCGCCCCTGCCAACAAACGACTGAAACGCGGTGCTGTTGTGCGTATTTTAAAACGCAAAGACCAGCCCCCCATGCTGACGCAATTGCCTGAAGTGGAAGCTGCGTTTATTGCCATCAGCCCCAAAGACGGCGCAATCCGCGCCCTGTCCGGTGGGTTCGAGTTTTCTCGCAACAAATTCAACCATGTCACCCAGGCCACCCGCCAACCGGGCTCGGCATTCAAGCCGTTTGTGTATTCTGCTGCACTTGAAAAGGGAATCACACCAACCACACTGGTGGCCGATGAGCCCATTTTTGTGCCAGCCGACACCCCGGGTGGCAAGGACTGGAGCCCGAAAAACTACGATGGCAAGTACGATGGCCCCATGTTGCTCAAAGAAGGCCTGGCCAAGTCGAAAAACATGGTGTCCATCCGGGTGCTACAAGAAATTACCCCACAATACGGCCAGCGTTGGGCCACACAGTTTGGCTTTCCTGCTGCCAATGTGCCGCCCTACCTCACCATGGCCTTGGGCGCTGTTACAACAAACCCCCTTCAAATGGCCAGCGCGTTTGCCGTATTTGCCAATTCGGGTTACCGCGTCAAACCCTATTTGATTGAAAAAATCACCGATGGCACCGGTCGAATTGTGGCCCGTGCCCGCCCTGCTGTTGCTGGCGAGGAAGCCAACCGTGTAATCGATGCCCGCAATGCATTTCTGACCACCCGCCTTCTGCGCGAAGTGGTTGAGCGCGGCACTGCCACCCGGGCCAAAGTGCTCAACCGGGGAGACATTGTTGGCAAAACAGGCACCACCAACGACAGCCACGACGCCTGGTTCGCAGGCTACAACAGCGACATTTCGGCGGTGGCCTGGGTTGGCTACGACCAACCCCGCAACCTGGGTGCCCGCGAAACTGGTGGAGGCCTGGCCTTGCCAATCTGGATTGATTACATGAAAGTGGCGCTGGCTGATTCACCAGAAAAACCACAAGTGGTCCCCCCAGGCATTGAATACATCGACGGGAATTATTACTACTCCGAATACACACCCGGCAACGGCGTGGGCCGCATCGATGTGAACGGCGGTGGCGACGACATTCCAAGCCTTTTCAATTTCCTGAAAGGCTTGGGCGGTATGCTCGAGGGCAGCGGTGAAGCACCCATCAGTGGCAACCCCACCGCAGGCGATGGTACCAGCCACGCGGCACCAGCCCGCCCGCGAGAGCAGCCACGGGATGATATTGAACGGCTGTTCGGCAACAACTAAAACACTTAGAAATTGGGGCAGTTTTGCCCCAATTGGCCACTCAGCAGTTCAACAAAGTGAGTTTTGAAGGGCGTTTTGCTGCGGGTGTCCAGCCATTCGCCATTGGCATACTGATAATGAAAACCACCCGATTTTGCAGCCAGCCACAACTCGTGATTGGCCACCTGACTGTTTAAAATCATCTTGCCTTTGTCTTCAAAATCAAGGGTTAATACATTGCCCGAGCGCATTGAATCTGCATCAAGGTCCAACGTATCGACCAAGGATTCAATATACTCTTCTACTTGAACCAAGGTGGCATCCACCACCGCCTGGAATTCTGTGTCTGTCATGAAAAAATCACCTCTAAGAACATTGGCCATTGTCACCCTGTTTGCACTGGGCCTGAATGCTTGCGGCCAACGCGGACCACTTTATTTGCCCGAGCCGCCTGCTCCCTTACCCAAGCCCGCTGGCTACGACAAACCTGAACAACAGCAAAACCGCTAAACCTACAATTTTCGAGCAATTTTACCGTGCAAAACAACTCAGTGAATCCCAGCGATCTCAACCCCCACTTGCAGTTCGACACAGCCAGTGGAGAACTTCAATTCGAGAGCACCGAGCTTTCCGGTTTGGCGCAGGAATTCGGAACACCCTTGTATGTGTATTCCGCCTCTTCCATCAAAGCGGCTTATCGTGCATACGCCAGCGCCTGTCAGGGTCTGGCCCACGTCACCATTTGCTACGCGGTCAAAGCCAACTCCAACATTCATATTCTGAAATTGCTGGCCCAAGAGGGTGCAGGGTTCGACATTGTGTCTGCCGGTGAACTGGCACGTGTCATCGCAGCAGGTGGTGCTCCTGAAAAGGCAGTGTTCGCAGGCGTGGGCAAATCCATGCAGGAAATTGAATACGCACTGGGTCAAGGCGTGGGCTGCTTCAATGTGGAATCTGAAGCCGAAATGGAGCGCGTGGCCCTGGTTGCCGAGAAATTGCAACGGAAAGCCAATGTGTCGCTGCGTGTGAATCCCGATGTCGATGCAAAAACCCACCCCTATATTTCCACGGGCCTGAAAGAAAACAAATTTGGCGTGTCGATGAACGCGGCCAAACGGGTTTATCAATTTGCCAATTCACACCCGTGGCTGAATGTGCATGGCATCGATTGCCACATTGGCTCTCAACTCACGGATGCAAGCCCCTATTTCGATGCGCTTGACCGGGTACTGGCATTGCTTGACCAATTGGCAGCCGACGGCATTGAAATCAACCACCTCGACCTGGGCGGCGGCATCGGCATTCGTTATCTGGACGAAACACCACCCACACCGGCTGAAGTACTACCCAAATTAATCAGCAAAGTTCAAAGCTGGGCCCAAGCCAAGGGTCGCGGCATGCCCACCTTGTCATTCGAGCCCGGACGCTCCATCGTAGGCAACGCGGGGGTTTTGCTAACCCAGGTTGAATTCCTGAAAGAAAATGAAGGCAAACACTTCGCGATCGTGGACGCCGCCATGAACGACCTGATGCGCCCGGCAATGTACAAAGCGTTCCATGGTGTGGTGGCGGTACAAAACAACCCCCATGCCACGGCACAAGAATACGATGTGGTGGGCCCGGTGTGTGAATCGGGCGACTGGCTGGCAAAAAACCGCACACTGACCATTGAACAGGGCGACTACCTCGCCATTTTGTCAGCGGGTGCCTACGGCCAAACCATGGCATCGAACTACAACAGCCGCGGCCGTGCAGCGGAAGTGCTTTTGGAAAACGGCAAAGTCACTTTGATTCGTCGGCGCGAAACCATCGAAGACCAGCTTCGCCCGGAACTCGACGTTTAATCACATCCAGGTATGAAAGAAAAAAGCCCCGATTCAAGCGAACCGGGGCTTTTTTTATTACTCAGTGCGTCAATCGCTTACCTGATTACAACTCGCCATAAGAATGCAAACCAGACAAGAACATGTTCACGCCCAGGAATGCAAAACCGGTGACCAGCAAGCCCACCAAAGCCCAATAGGATGCGACCACGCCACGCAGGCCTTTCACCAAACGCATGTGTAGCCAGGCAGCATAGTTCAACCACACCACCAGCGCCCAGGTTTCCTTCGGGTCCCATTGCCAGTATGCGCCCCAGGCCTCTGCGGCCCACAAAGCGCCCAAAATGGTGGCCACTGTGAAAAATGCAAAACCCACGGCAATCGACTTGTACATCACGTCGTCAAGTACTTCCAGCGGGGGCAAGGCATCTGCAATGCGCTTGCGCGCCAGCAAAATTGCACCCACCACGGCACAACCAATGCCCAGGTACAAGGCCCAGTAAATTGAAATTCCTTCAGTACGGAACACCATGGGCTCCAGGAACATCAACACACCCAAAATACCGGTGGGAATCAATGCCTTGATACTGGGCGCATGGGCATACACCTTCAACAGGTAAGCAAACGCCACCATCGCTGCAATCGAGAAAGTACCGTAACCAATGAAGTTGGCGGGTACGTGAATTTTCATCCACCAGCTTTGCAGGGCGGGCACCAATGGCTGAATGGCATAAGCCTGGCGCTCCACGCCGTACCAGGCAAGAAAGCCCACTGCGGCCACCACCACCAACATCACAAAGGCACCCAGCTGGCGGGTTTTATACACCTGCTCGTAAAACAGGTAGTAGATCGCCGTAATCAGGGCAAACAGCACAAAAACTTCGTACAAATTGGAAACCGGAATGTGGCCTACATCCGGCCCTATCAGGTAGCTTTCGTACCAGCGAATGAACATGCCGGCAAAGCCCATCACAACAGCACCCCAGGTCAACGCCGTGCCCACAAAACCCGCTGTGGGAGAACGGCCAACCAAACCAATCCAGTAGGACACAGTGGCTACCACAAACATCACGCCCATCCACAAGATGGCGGATTGACTTGAAAGCAGGTACTTCAGGAAAAACTTCTGCTCTGCGGCCGCCAAATCACCGCCATAACTTGAAATCGCCAGCAAGCTCAAACCCGCGACAGTCAAAATCAACCATTTCAGTGATCCCCAGCGGTAAGCCATGTAAGCCGTCACAGGCACACAACTCCACAAAATAGTGATCTCGTAAATGTCCATGAAACTGTGGTATTGCTGCGAGGCATAACCCGCCGCAGCCACCAACAATGCGGCAAACGCAAAGTCACTCCAATGAAATGATTTTGAAAACCAACCCGCCTTTTTCGTGGGCAAGCCTGGCTTATCGCCCGTGGGGCTTTGATTGATCCAGGTCGAACTCATACCGCATCTCCTGCCGAGGCTGCTTTAGGCGCAGCCCTGCTGTTCAATTCATTCACAAACTGCTCGTACTCTTTCTCAAAATCCATGGTCTTTCGAGTGGTGGACATACCCATCATCACTTTGGAACCCTCTTCATCCTGGGTTACCCAGAAAAATGCCCTGCGCTCGCGGATGTAGAACATCGAAAATACCCCGATGCACAAAAACAAACAACCCAGATAGACAATCCATTGCCCCGGGGCTTTGGCCAACTGAAACACACTGGCCTTCACCTCATCAAACTGGTCCAGCTGAAACATCACTGGCGCGCCATACAGCGACAAATCCGACAGGGCAATTTGTGCGTCCTGCACAAATCGTCCATGTACTTCATCAGGTACTGCAGGAGGCAAGTTGGCCGTGGTGCGTGAAAGTTGATAAACCTCCCACATGGCGCCTTGCAACAAACGAATAATCACGTCACTGGCTTTCTCGCGTTCGCCCTCGGGCACGGTGCTTTCAATAAACTGCGCAATGGCGGGCAAGCCTGACAGCGAATTATTCAAGCCCGCAAAACGCTCCAGGGCACGCTGCGCACTGTCAGCCACACTGGCCACCAACTGGGCCGAATCGGGCCTGTCGCCAAATGCCTGCTGCGCGAAACGCTGTGCCGCGGTTCTTCGAATTTCATCATTTTGCAGGGCCGCGCGGAAGCGCATAAAGCCCTCCAGCTGGCCATTGTCATCGACTGGAATTCTCAGATACTTAAAACCATCCGCGGGGGTTTCACGCACACCCGCCAAATAATACCGTCCGCCATCCAGGTTAATGGGCAACATGTAATTGTGAAACTCACGGGCTTGCCCCGCCTGGTCGCGCAATTTGTAGGTAATGCTGGGGCCAATGTTCGTGAATTTGGTCTTTGCGTCCTCTTTGACACCGGGGCCCAACACGCTGGCCAGGTTGGTCTCGAAAGGTGACAAGGCATCGGCATTGCCCAAGGCCAAATCGTCCACGCTCACCTGGTCAGCGTTGTCCACGGGCAAGGCCTCTACATTGATTGATTTGAAGGCAGTGAACTCCACCTTCAAATCCCGGCTCAAATCGCCTTGCAACTGGCTCAGGTCTCGGCCTCCGCCCACCACACCATCCAGGTCGAAGCGATAGTCACGCTCGCCGGTTAGCGGAATGCCTTTCAGTTGAACCTTGGTGCCACCATCGTCAAAGCTCGACTGATACACCGTCACACCCTTGTAAATCAGCGGTTTGTTCACCTCAATGGTGGCCTCAAATCGCTCCTGGGTGTCCGGGTCAAAAACCTCCACATCACTGGCGAACAACTTGGGCATGCCCGTGCTGTAAAAATCAATTCGAAATTCTTTCAGGGTCAGCTCAAACGGCAGGTCTTGCACCAGCAAACCATCATCGGTGTTCAACACCGCCACACGGCTGGTTTCACCCTCTGGCAATAGCAAATTGGCACGGTAACTTGGGTTCGATTCCGCAAGGCGCGCCTTTTCCGGAATGCCCGCCGTAATTTCAGCCCCGGTCACAGGCGTTTTGCCAGTTGCCCAAACGGCAACCTGCAAAGGCACACCGCTGTCCAGCAAGCCACCAATGCAAATCACAATAATCGACAAATGCGCGGCGATGTATCCAAAACGGTTTGCACTGCCTGCTTTGGCGGCCACCATGGTGCCGTTGTCGCGCACCGATTGTTTCACCTTGAAACCTTTGTGCTCCAGCCACTCGGTGACGATGCCTGGCAATTCAGAGGGCTTCTCCTTGAATCGCCCCTCCCACCGGTGAGCGAATGCCCTCAAACTGTTCTCGCGAATATTCTCGCGATACACCCGCATTTCCTTGATCATCTTGGGCGTATTGCGGTAAACGCACAAGGAAGTGGACACCACCAAAAACGCCATCACGGCGATAAACCAGGGCGCATTGTAAATTCGGAACAAACCCATGGGTTCGAAAAACGAAGCCCAGAAAGGCCCAAACTGGTTCACGTAGTTCACCCAGGGGTCAGCCTGACCAACCACCGTACCAATTGCAGAGGCGATACAAATCAGCGTCAGCAGGCTGATTGCAAAACGCATCGAGCCCAGCAACTCCATCAAACTGACCCAAAACGACTGCTTGCCCATTCTTTGTGGGTTCAAATTGTCTGCAACGTCCCCTGAACTACTCACACGCTTCCCCACTATTGACTCTTTGTACTTCTCTCACTTTCCCGACTTTTGCCCATGCCGAAAAAAAAGGGGCTATCCTCTAGCCCCTTTTTGACCGGCGATTGCGTCAAATGTTCAACGCAAACCTGCGATGTAATCGGACACTGCTTTCATTTCCTTGTCCGACATCTTGTTTGCAATTACTGTCATCTGTTCGCTGTTGTTGCGCACACCATCACGGAAGGCAATCAACTGGCTCTCTGTGTACTGGGCATGCTGACCACCCAAACGTGGATACTGGGCTGGAATACCAGCGCCATTCGGGCTGTGGCAACCGGCGCAGGCTGGAATTTTTTTGTCGGCAATACCACCACGATAAATCTTTTCACCCAAGGCCAGGGTGTCTTTGTTCTTGGCTGAACTCAAAGTCTGTTTTTGCGCTTGCAGGTAGGCCGACACGTTCTTCATGTCTTCATCTGACAAAGCAGCTGCGAAGCCTGCCATGATTGCATTGTCTCGCAGCGGCTTTTCACCATCTTTGCCAGGCTTGAAATTTACCAGTTGCTTGTACAGGTACTCAGCATGCTGACCCGCGATCTTGGGATAGATAGGAGCTGAGGCATTGCCATCGGCGCCGTGGCAAGCCACACACTGCTGCATGATTTCCTTGCCTTTGGCCAAATCAGGCTTGAACACTTCAACGGGGCCGGCAGCTTGGGCCACAGACATTGAAAACATCAAAGCGGCAAACAGAGAACTCAGTTTAAGCGTCGTCAGCTTGTTCAGCATGGTCAAACCCATCAAAAAGTGCATCAAAAAATAGTGCGGCTATCCAAAAAACCCTGCCCAGCCAGCCCAATGAAAAACAAGGGCGCGGCCACCAAAGGCGCGCAACTACAGCAAAGTTTTCACAAACCCTAGATTATAACCACTCAAGCGGCTGTCTTGCATCTAAAATGTGCGCATGACAATCAATTTCCACAACACGCATTTCGAGATCTCAGCATCTCGCATGGTCGAATGCCCGGGCGCCAGCGTCCCCGAGATCGTATTTGCCGGGCGCTCAAACGCCGGCAAGTCCACGGCCATTAACACCCTTTGCAAACAGCGGCAATTGGCCTATGCCAGTAAAATGCCCGGCCGCACCCAGCTTCTCAACTTTTTTCACGTCATTGAGCAGGCCGAGCCAATTGCGCGCCTGGTCGACCTTCCAGGCTACGGCTTTGCCCAATTGGCGCAAACCAGCCAAAGCGTGTGGGACAAAGAACTGGGTAGCTACCTGGCTGAACGCCCCAGCCTGGTGGGTACGGTGCTGATTGTAGATTGCCGTCGCGGTCTGCTTGAACTTGATTATGCTTTAATCAAATGGGTGGGGCATCGCCAGTTGCCGGTGCACATCCTTCTGTCCAAGGCCGACAAATTCAACCGTCAAGAGCAGGTGCTTGCCTTGCGTTCCACACAAAAAGCCCTCGATCCGTATCGGGTAAATGGCCATGAAATCACGGTTCAACTGTGGTCTGCATTGAAAAAAATCGGCATGGTTGAACTGGAAACCCAACTGTCGAACTGGGTAAGACCGCCCGTACCCACCCCCGAAACACCTGAAACCGAGCCGCCGACAACATGACCCAACATCTGTATCATCGCCCCCGTCGCCTGCGTCGAACCGACGCACTGCGTCGCCTCGTGTCCGAGCACACACTGAGCGCAGCCGATTTCATTTATCCAGTCTTCGTCATACCCGGCAGCAACAAACGCGAATCCGTGGCCTCCATGCCCGGCGTAGAACGCCTGTCACTCGACCTGTTGTTTGCCAAGGCCGAACAATGCCTGGCATTGGGTGTGCCGGTGATGGCTTTGTTCCCCGTCATCGAAACCGACAAAAAAACCGCCGACGGCCTGGAAGCCACCAACCCCGAGGGTTTGGTGCCGCATGCGGTGCGAGAACTGAAAAAGCGTTTTCCCGAATTGATGCTGCTGACCGACGTCGCGCTCGACCCATTTACCAGCCACGGCCAGGACGGCCTGATTGACGAACATGGCTATGTGCTGAACGACGAAACTGTCGAAGTGTTGCAAATGCAGGCTTTGGTACAAGCGCAGGCAGGCGTGGACATCGTCGCCCCCAGCGACATGATGGACGGTCGCATTGGCGCCATTCGAGAAACCCTCGAAGCCAACCGCTGCATTCACACCAGCATCATGGCCTACTCCGCGAAATACGCCTCGGCTTTCTACGGTCCCTTCCGAGACGCGGTGGGATCGAGCGGCAACCTGGGAAAAAGCAACAAAAAGGTGTATCAAATGAACCCGGCCAACAGCAATGAAGCGCTGCTGGAAGTCGGCATGGACCTGGATGAAGGCGCAGACATGGTCATGGTCAAACCTGGCATGCCTTATCTGGACATTTTGTGGCGCGTGAAAGAAAAATTCGCCCGTCCCACCTTTGCCTATCAGGTCAGTGGTGAATACGCCATGATCAAAGCAGCCGCGCAAAACGGCTGGCTGGACGAAAACGCCGTCATGCTTGAATCCTTGCTGGCCTTCAAACGCGCGGGCGCAGACGGTATCCTCACTTACTTCGCACTCGACGCGGCAAAACTTCTGAAACAGGGTTAATTCGCATGGGAATCTGGACGCATCTGACTCAAGACAAGATCAAGAAGTTAAGTGATGCGCCCAGCCAGTTGCCCGAGTCCGGGTTTCTGTGGCTCGACACACAACTCGATGAAGAGTTGTCCTGGCTGCCGGCGGTTGAATCCCTGCTCGGCTTCAAGTTGGACGAACTGCATCTGGAAGACCTCGGCAACACCTTTCATCCCAGTCACTTCGACATTGGTGATGGCTACAACATTCTGATCATCCGGTCATTGTCCAGCAAACCCCTGTTTGACGAAAACAATCGGCTCAGCATCAAAACACGCCCAGTGTTTTTTGTTATCACTCCAAAACTGTTGGTCACGTTTCGGCCCAAAGACAGCCGCACATTTGCCATGGCCCGCAAGTTTGTGGAAAGTGCGCCTGAAAAACCAATGGATGAAATCGAAACTTTCCTGAAATTCAAACGTGCCCCAGCGGGCACAGACGAACTCATGATCCAGTTGGTCAGCAATTTGGTGGACCGCTTCATGGAAACCCGGATCGAAATTTCCGAACAACTGGATCGCTGGCAACGTGATTTGCTCAATCCGCGCAAACGCTTTCAAGACTGGAATGCCTTGCTCGCCGCTCGCAATGAAATGAATCGACTGGAATCAGTTGCTCAAGACCAGCGCGATGCGCTCACCGACTGGCAAGACGATCAAGAGCGTGAAGGCCGCATGGCTGCCGCCCTCCAAGTGAATGCACGCGACACGCTTGAACACCTGGAGCGAGTCGTCAGCCTCACCCGCCGCCTGGGTGCAAATACGGAAACTGCGGTGCAGCTTCACTTCTCCGCTACAGCGCACAAAACCAATGAAATCGTCACCGTGCTGACCATGCTGACAGCGTTGTTCATGCCACTCACGCTCATCAGCGGCATTTTTGGCATGAACTTCGAAGAAATACCTTTCTTGAAAAATCCGAATGGGTTCTGGATCAGCCTGGGTCTCATGGGCCTGTCCAGCATCATTTCAATTGGATTGATCTTCTGGATCAAAGGCCGAAATCACCTCGGCAAACCCTGAACGGCTCCAGGCTTATAAACCAAGGTTGGGACGAACCTGGTTCAAGGTCTGATCAAACCGCTTCGCATTCTGAAAGCCAATCACCTGATGAATAGACTCTGTTTGCCCGGCCGGAAAAAACAAAATTGCCGGTGGTCCAAACAGGCTGAATTGCTTTAACAAAGCCTGATCACCTGCGGTATTGTCAGTCACATCCACCTGCACCAAACGAATACCATTGAGCTTTTCCTTGACCGAGGTGTCCGTCAAGGTAAACAACTCAAATTCTTTGCAACTCACACACCAGTCCGCATAAAAATCGAGCATTACTGGCTGCTGGCTCGATTCAATCAAACTCACAACCTCCTCACTGCGCACCTTCTCAAACGCAGGTTTGCCTGTCGCAAGTTGTTGAGATACTCCGTTCGCACCTGTTTGCTGACCATTCAAACCAGCCAAAGGCTGAAGCAGGCTACCTGAGCCAGAAAAAAGGCCCATCAGGTAAATCAAGGCCAAAAGCGTAAACAACAAACCGAATGTTTTGCTGATCACCTTGCCTCGTGAGCCCATAGTCGCCATGCTGCTTGCACCATGAAACAAGGCCGCCGCAGTCATACACGCCAACAAAGCCCACATCGCCATAATCAGCCACACTGGCGTCACTGGCGTAATTGTCCACACCGCCACGGCCAACAACACAAAACCGAACGCAGCCGACACCCAACTCATCCAGGCCCCAGCCTTTGGCAATGCTGCACCTGCGCCTGCGGCAAACAGCACCAGAGGCAAGCCCATGCCCAAGGCCAGCAAAAACAAAGCTGCTCCACCCAAAACTGCGTCACCAGTTTGTCCGATATACAACAACGCACCAGCCAAGGGCGGCGCCACACACGGACCCAACAACAGAGCCGACAACACGCCCATGACCAACACGGGAATGAATTGCCCACCTTTCAGGCGACCGGTTTTCTCTTGCAACCACCCTTGAAAACTCGCCGGCAATTGCAGCGAATAACCCATCAAGAGTGCAACCCCCAGCAAGGCCAACACACCACCAAAAGCCCACAGCACGGGTGGCTGTTGCATGGCCATGACCAGGCTTTGACCTGTCAATCCAGCCAGCACGCCCAACAAAGCGTATGTCAGGGCCATGCCCAACACATACACCAATGCCAAAGCCATGGGCCTTGTCTTGCCCGCCGCCCCTTGACCACCAGTTTGCTGACCAACCACCAAACTGCTGACAATTGGCAACATCGGCAAAGTACAGGGCGTAAAAGCCAACAGCAAACCCAAACCAAAAAACACCGGCAGAACCACCAGCCACGATTGGGCTGCCAGCCTGCTTGCCAAGTCGCCCGCCTCATCTGCAGGCAAACCAGTGCTGGATTGCCTGCTATTCGTTGAGGGCGAGTCCACCTTATTCCCGAAGAATGAGCCTACTCCACCACCCAACACTCCACCCAACAAACCACTGTCCTTGAATGCCACCGGCGTGGTCATAGGCGGGTAACACAAGCCTGCGTCCGCGCACCCCTGGGAAATTAATACAGCCTTGGCCACATCCACCGGGTTATCACCCAAACCATAACGAATTTGAAACGCCATTTCTCCCCGAAGCGCTTCAATTTCCTGATTCAGAAATTCATCAAACTTCCGATCGCCCCGCGGCAAGTCAACAAACTCAAACACCGGCAAACTCATCGGGTTCTCAAGCGCAAACCGCTCACGGTACAAATAATACTCCGGCGCCACTTTGGCACGCACATCGATCAGGCAGTTCTCAACACAAGCCGGGTCTTGCACACTCAACGTAAACTGAAACGCCTCTTCGGGCGGCAAAAAATCATTGGCACGGGCCTGACTTACACTCACGCACAAACTGACCAGCAGCAACAACGCTGGCCACATCCAGCGCACGGTTCGCTCACTCATGCCCCAACTCCCTTGCCGCTTGCAGCAATCCAGTCAAGGTAAGGCACGTGTCCATCTGCAATTGGCAGCAGGATCAGCTCTGGCACCTCATAGCCATGCAAACGCGGCAACGCCCTCTTCAATTCCTCGCATTGCGATTCGGAACACTTCATCATCAACATCCATTCCTTGGTCTGCTCAACCTTTCCCTGCCAGCGATACACCGACTCCACCGGGCCCACAATATTCACACAGGCCACCAACTGCTCATCCACCAACCGATGTGCCAACGCCGTAGCACGACCATGTGAGTCGACTGTGGAATAAGCCACCCAACAGCGTTCCGCATTGTTCTTCATGCGCCTTTCCGTTTAAACCTGCGTTCGGTCAAGAATATCGCCAACCCTATTCCCACTGTCGCGTAGACAGCCATTTGAAACAAAAGTGCCGGCAACATGCTGAAGTCACGCGCATAAATACCCCTGAGTGCATCGACCACCACCGAAAGTGGCATGTAGTCAGCCACCATCCTCAACCATTGCGGCAACTGCTCCCTCGGGAAAAATGCACCCGACAAGAATGTCATTGGTGTTACCACCAAGGTAAAATAAAACATAAAGAAATCGTAGCTGGGCGCCCTGGCATTGATACACAGCCCAAACCCGGCAAACATCAAACAAGCAAGAATCAGCACAAACCAGGACAAAACCCAGAATTGAACGTCACCAATACCCAACAGTGCGACGATCAACAACATCGCCCCCGTACTAATTAAGCCTTTGCTGGCAGCCCAACTGCATTCACCCAACACCACCTCGCGCAGGCGAACCGGCGTGTTCATGATCACCTGCCATGTTTTCTGGGTGTGCATGCGTGAAAACGCAGAGTACAAGGCTTCAAAAGTGGGCGCATTCATGGCGCTAATGCATACAGCCCCCACGGCCAAGTAGTTCAGGTACGGCATGCCTCCCACATTGGGCAACATTGATCCAAGCCCCAAGCCAAAAGCCATTAGTGCCATAACCGGGTCAACCACATTGCCGAGTAACGATGGAAGCGCCAGCTTTCGCCACACCAAAAAGTTTCGGCGCCACACCTGAAATACCGCATGAAAATTAATCATCGCGCAAAGCCCTGCCAGTCAAACTGAAAAACACATCTTCCAGATTTCCCGGGCGATAAATATAGTCCACATCGGATTGGGGCGAACGTTTCAATGCCTCCAACATCTCGTCGGCTTTTTCATTCCTGAAATAAAAAGTCTCGCCTCGCTGCTCGATCGGCTCACCCTTTGAACTCACATGCTGCGACACGCAACGCGCCGCACCCGCGCCCCACAACTCCAGTACTGCGTGGCCAACCACATTGCGGATCAGCGTCAGGGGTTTGTCACAAGCCACAATATCGCCATGATCAAGCACAGCCACCCGGTCCGCCAGGCGCTGTGCCTCATCCATGTAGTGCGTCGTTAAAAACATCGCCATGCCCTGGCGCTTCAGGTCAACCAACCGATCCCAAATCACATGTTTCGCTTGCGGGTCCAGGCCCGTAGTTGGCTCATCAAGAAACAAAACCTTTGGCTGATTGATCAGGGCGCGAGCCAACATCAAACGCCTGCGCATGCCGCCAGACAATGTGGCTACCGAATCATTTCTGCGGTTTACCAACTGCGCGAAACCCAGCAACAACTCGGCACGCTCACGCAATTGCTTGCCGTGCAGGCCGAAATAACGGCCAAACACCATCAAGTTCTCGAATACCGTGAAATCGGGGTCCAGCGCATCGTATTGAGGCACCACACCCACATCCTGCCTGGCAATGTGCCCTGCTTCGGGAAGAGTTTTCCCCAGCAACTCCACCACGCCATCATCCGCCTGCGCCAAGCCCAGCGCCAAGGCAATCGTGGTTGACTTTCCAGCGCCGTTCGGCCCCAGCAAAGCAACACACTCGCCCGCATTCAGCGAAAAATTCAAACCAGTCAGTACCGCGCGTCCACCATAGGTTTTGCGTACGCCACTCAAGTTCAATACAGTAGAGCCAGCCACTTACCAAAATCCCCTACAACTTTCGACACAAAACAGACCCGTCAAAGAAAATAAAAAAGCCGCGCTAGCATAAGCTAACACGGCTTTCTTAAAACTGATTCCAGAACACTCACATTCAGCATCACTTGAAGTGGCAACACAGTCACCACAAAAAGCAATGTCAAATGTTTAGGCCTGCTCTTCAGCGATTTCTACAATCTCAGCAGTTTCGGGACGATCCACCAACTCAACCAAAGCCATTGGTGCATTGTCGCCTTTGCGGAAACCAAACTTCAAAACGCGCATGTAACCACCTGGGCGAGCCGCGTAACGAGGACCGATCTCGTCAAACAACTTAACAACCATTTCACGGTCACGCAAGCGGCTAAATGCCAAGCGCTTGTTGGCCAATGTGGGTGACTTGCCCATGGTAATAATGGGTTCTGCAATCTTGCGCAGTTCCTTGGCCTTTGGCAGCGTTGTTTTGATCACTTCGTGACGCAACAAAGCGTTGGTCATGTTTCTAAACATTGCAAGGCGGTGGCTGCTGGTGCGATTTAGTTTACGCAATCCATGACGGTGACGCATTTTAAATATCCTTCAATCTAACAAACGCTAAGCTCAAGGCTTATCGAGACCGGCGGGTGGCCAGTTTTCCAATTTCATACCGAGTGTCAAACCGCGTGCGGCCAACACCTCCTTGATTTCGTTCAATGACTTGCGACCCAGGTTTGGAGTCTTCAACAACTCGTTTTCTGTGCGCTGAATCAGATCGCCGATGTAATAAATGTTCTCTGCTTTCAAACAGTTTGCCGAACGTACTGTCAGTTCCAGATCATCGACTGGACGCAACAGGATTGGATCAACCTGTGGAGCACGTTGAGAAACTTCAGGTTCAGCCGTATTTTCCAGTGCAGCAAACACCGACAACTGCTCAACCAGAATACGCGCAGCCAAACGAATTGACTCCTCTGGCGACAACACACCATTGGTTTCAATCGACATCACCAAACGGTCCAAATCAGTACGCTGTTCTACACGCGCGCTTTCCACAGCGTAAGAGACACGTTTAACCGGGCTGAATGATGCATCCAACACGATGCGGCCAATCGCCTTGCTTGGCTCATCAGGAAAACGACGAACCGAACCTGGCACATAACCACGACCTTTTTCAACTTTGATCTGCATGTCCAGCTTGCCGCCTTGCGACAAATGGGCAATCACGTGATCTGGGTTGATGATTTCAACATCATGGGGAAGCTCAATGTCACCCGCAGTCACTACACCCTCAACCTCGCGCTTCAAAGTCACGGTCACCACATCGCGTGATTCCAACTTGAAGACGATTCCTTTCAGGTTCAACAACAGGTCTACTACGTCTTCCTGCACTCCATCCAGTGTCGAGTATTCATGAACCACACCAGCGATTGACACCTCAGTGGGAGCATAACCAATCATGGATGACAACAACACGCGACGCAGAGCATTACCCAGAGTGTGGCCATAACCACGCTCAAACGGCTCCATTACTACTTTTGCACTGTTGGGAGCGACTGTCTCGACCTCAACAATACGTGGCTTCAGCAAGCTAGCATTAAACATTCAAAATCCTTTTCAATACCCTCGGCTCGTTACACCGATAAGGCTGGGGATCCCTGGGATCAGTTAATCAAATTAACGTGAGTACAATTCAACGATCAAGCTTTCGTTGATCTCTTGAGAGAGGTCAGCGCGCTCAGGAATGCTCTTGAAAGAACCTTCCATTTTCTTCGCATCCACATTGACCCACAGCGGGAAACCCATCTGTTCAGCCAAAGTTACAGACTCAACGATACGTGCCTGTGTCTTCGACTTTTCGCGAATGGAAATCACGTCATTCAACTTCACAGAATAGGAAGGAATGTTAACGGCTTTACCATTCACCAAAATTGCCTTGTGGCTGACCAGCTGACGTGCTTCGGCGCGTGTCGAGCCAAAACCCATGCGATAAACCACATTGTCCAGACGGGATTCCAACAGTTGCAACAAGGTTTCACCGGTGTTGCCTTTGCGGCGTGATGCTTCAGCAAAGTAGCGACGGAACTGCTTTTCCAGCACTCCGTACATACGCTTCACTTTTTGCTTTTCACGCAATTGTTGGCCGTAGTCAGAGGTACGAGCACCTGAGGTGCGACCATGCTGACCTGGCTTTGAATCCAGTTTGCACTTGGAATCGAGACTACGGCGTGCGCTTTTCAGACTTAAGTCTGTGCCTTCACGACGTGACAACTTACACTTTGGACCTGTATATCTAGCCACTTGAAACCTCTTTCATTACGCGATTTGACTCGCTTCAGTCCGCCAAACGATCTGACGAACAATGGTCTTAAAAAATTAGATGCGACGACGCTTGGGAGGACGACATCCGTTGTGCGGGATCGGAGTGATGTCAGAAATACTGGTCACTTTGATACCCAATGCATTCAAAGCACGTACGCTAGACTCACGGCCTGGGCCAGGTCCTTTGATAAGTACTTCAACTGTCTTGATACCGCATTCTTGCGCGGCCTTGCCTGCAACTTCAGCAGCCACCTGAGCAGCAAAAGGAGTCGACTTGCGTGAACCCTTGAAGCCCTGTGCACCCGATGTAGACCAAGCCAAGGCGTTGCCCTGACGATCTGTGATCGTGATGATGGTGTTGTTGAATGAGGCGTGTACGTGCGCAATACCGTCAGAAATATTCTTTTTGACTTTTTTGCGTGCGCGGTTATTCGCTGTTCCTTTGGCCATTTGGCTAACCTTCCTATGATTACCTGATTATTTCTTCAGTGCGATACCAGCACGCTTCGGACCCTTGCGAGTGCGAGAGTTTGTGCGAGTACGCTGACCACGTACAGGCAGACCCTTGCGGTGACGGAAACCACGATAGCAACCCAAATCCATCAAACGCTTGATGTTCATGGTTACTTCACGGCGCAGATCACCTTCAGTCAGGTACTTGCCCACTTCGTCACGCAGCTTTTCCAAATCCGCGTCGTCGAGGTCTTTAACCTTCTTGGACTCAGGAATTGAGGTCACTGCACAAATTTTCTTGGCGGTGGAACGACCAATGCCGAAAATAGCAGTCAGACCGATAACGGTATGCTGGTGGCTTGGAATGTTAATGCCGGCAATACGAGCCATTTAAATCCCCTTTTATTAACCTTGACGCTGCTTGTGGCGCGGCTCAGAACAAATCACGCGAACAACGCCTTTGCGCTTGATCACTTTGCATTTTCTACAAATCTTTTTTACAGATGCCTGAACTTTCATGGCGAAACTCCAAAAAGAACCAATTCATTTGGCTCGAAAAACAATTCGTGCTCTGGACAAGTCGTACGGCGTCAACTCAACCGTCACCTTGTCACCAGGAAGAATCCGGATATAGTTCATCCGCATCTTGCCTGATATGTGACCAAGCACCACGTGACCATTTTCCAATTTCACTCGAAAAGTGGCGTTAGGGAGGTTTTCTACTACCTCTCCCTGCATTTGGATAACGTCGTCTTTAGACAATCACTACCTCGTTAATCCAGAACCCTTGAAGCTTGATTTCTTCAACAGGCTGTCGTATTGCTGGGACATCACGTAGGCCTGAACCTGCGCCATGAAATCCATCGCAACCACTACAATAATCAACAGAGATGTACCGCCAAAATAGAACGGAACACTCAATCCCAAAACCAGAAACTCAGGCAGCAAACACACCAGGGTGATGTAAGCCGCACCAATCAGCGTCAAACGTGTCAACACCTTGTCGATGTATCGTGACGTTTGCTCACCAGGGCGAATTCCAGGCAAAAATGCACCGCTTTTCTTCAAGTTGTCAGCAGTCTCTCTGCTGTTAAACACCAAGGCGGTGTAAAAGAAACAGAAAAAGACAATTGCAGCAGCGTATAACAACATGTACAGAGGATGACCAGGAGAAAGCGTCTGAGAGACTTCTTTCAAAAACCCAACCACTGCACCATCCCCAGTACCAAACCAGCTCGTCAAAGTTGCGGGAAGCAAAATAATGCTAGACGCAAAAATTGGTGGAATCACACCAGCCATATTTAGTTTCAATGGCAAATGCGAGGTTTGACCCTGATAAATTTTGTTACCGACCTGTCTCTTGGCATAATTCACCGTAATCTTGCGTTGGCCGCGTTCAACAAACACAACCAAGTAAGTCACCGCCACCGCGAGAACAACGATCATCAGAGCAATCAGAGAATTCATCGCGCCGGTTCTAACCAGTTCAAACAAACCACCAATCGCCCCCGGCAACCCAGCCGCAATACCGGCAAAGATCAAAATAGAGATACCGTTGCCCAAACCACGTTCTGTAATCTGCTCACCCAACCACATCAAGAACATGGTTCCGGTGACCAAAGAAACAGCAGTAGTAAAACGAAACGCCATGCCCGGATCAATTACCAAACCAGCCTGAGACTCAAGAGCGATCGAAATGCCAATCGCCTGAAAAGTGGCCAGAAAGAAGGTGCCGTAGCGGGTATATTGGGTAATCTTGCGACGACCGGCCTCACCTTCCTTCTTCAAAGCCTCTAACTGAGGAACTACCACGCTGGCCAACTGCATCACAATCGACGCAGAAATGTAAGGCATGATACCCAAGGCAAAAACGGTAAAGCGGGAAAGTGCCCCGCCCGAGAACATGTTGAACATGCCCAAGATGCCGCCTTGCTGGCTATCAAACAACTGCTTCAGCTGGGTAGGATCGATTCCAGGTACAGGAATGTGTGCGCCAATACGATACACAATCAGAGCCAGCAACAAAAACACCAAACGCTTGCGCAGGTCAGCGAATTTGTTGGATGACGCCAATGTAGATGGATTAAAGGCCACGCGATGCTCTCTTAAGCGTTAATGGTGCCGCCAGCTGCCGAGATGGCCTCTGCTGCGCCTTTCGTTGCCTTAATGCCGTTCAATACCACAGCACGCTTGATCTCACCAGCCAGAATTACCTTCACTGACAAAGTTTGAGCCGGAACCAGGCCAGCCTGCTTCAAAGTCAGAATATCAATGGTATCCACAGCCAATGTGTCCAGATCGGTCAAACGGATCTGGGCATTAAAAGCGGCAGTGCGGGATGAAAAACCACGCTTGGGCAAACGACGGTGCATAGGCATTTGACCGCCTTCAAAACCGACTTTATGAAAACCGCCGCTGCGTGACTTTTGACCCTTGTGACCACGGCCAGCAGTTTTACCCCAGCCGGAGCCAATACCACGACCCACGCGCTTGCGGTTGAACTTACTGCCTGGTGCAGGTGCAAGTGTATTCAGTTCCATTATGCAGCCTCAACTTTCAACAGGTAGGACACCTTGTTAATCATTCCACGCACTTCGGGTGTATCAACCAGCACTCGGCTATGGTTCATACGACGCAGACCCAAACCGCGCACAGTTGCACGATGAGTTTCTTTGGTTCCGATAATGCTCTTAACCAACGTAACTTTTACAGATCCGCTCATGATTAAGCCTCAAATAACTTTTCAACTGACAAGCCACGCTTTGCGGCGATCTCAGCTGGGGTTTGCAACTTGCCCAAAGCATCCAAAGTTGCGCGAACCAGATTGTAAGGATTCGAGGAACCATGGCTCTTGGCCACGATATTGCGAACACCCACAACTTCCAGAACGGCGCGCATAGGGCCGCCCGCGATAATGCCGGTACCTTCTTGCGCTGGAGCCAGGAACACCTTAGAGGCACCGTGCTGACCGTACACAATGTGATGAATGGAGCCATCGCGCAGCGATACTTTTTCCATCTGGCGACGAGCCTGTTCCATGGCCTTTTGAACCGCCACGGGCACTTCACGGGATTTGCCTTTGCCCATACCCACGCTACCGTCACCATCACCTACTACGGTCAATGCTGCGAAGCCCAGGATACGGCCACCCTTAACAACCTTGGTCACGCGGTTAACCGCGATCATTTTTTCCTTCAGGCCGTCATCACGCGCTTCAGGCGCGGCATTTTTACCTTGCATTCTTGCCATGATCACTCCTTAGAATTTCAAGCCAGCTTCACGCGCAGCGTCAGCCAGTTCTTTAACGCGACCATGATAGGCAAAGCCTGAACGGTCAAAAGCAACTTCGCTGATACCGGCCGCCAAGGCGCGCTTAGCAATCGCAGCTCCAACCAATGCTGCAGCAGCCTTGTTCGAACCGGACTTACCTTCCAGCTGAGCACGCAACTCTTTGTCATTGGTAGACGCAGCGGCCAACACCTGACCACCATCTGCAGAATGAACTGCAGCGTAAATGTGGGAGTTGGTACGGAACACACACAGACGGGTTGCACGAGCAAGCGCGATACGACGTCTGGTTTGTTTTGCACGACGGGCACGTGCTTCTTGTTTAGTTTCCATGATTTACCTCTTGGCGCCTTATTTCTTCTTGGTCTCTTTGATAACCACACGCTCATCCGAATAACGCACACCCTTGCCTTTGTAGGGCTCTGGTGGACGATACGCGCGAATCTCAGCGGCAGTTTGACCAATCACTTGTTTGTCGGCACCCTTTAAGACGATCTCTGTGGGTGTTGGCGTCTCAGCCTTCACGCCTGCTGGCAATTTGTGAATGACAGGGTGAGAAAAACCCAGTGCCAGGTTGATCGAATCACCCTGAACCGCGGCTTTATAACCCACACCCACCAATTGCAGCTTGCGCTCGAAACCCTTGCTCACACCGTTAACCATGTTGGCCAACAATGCGCGGGCCGTTCCAGCCTGCGCGTTTGCATCAGTCGTATCTACAACTGGCTTCACGGACAGAATGCCGTTCTCGAACACTGGCATAACCAATGAATTCACATTCAGCTTCAATTCGGCGCTACCGCCCTTTACTGAAACAACCTGACCATTCACGGTAACCTGCACACTTGAAGGCACAGAAATGGGAGCTTTCGCTACTCTTGACATTTCATTACCCCTTTAAGCGACGTAGCAGATAACTTCGCCGCCAATACCAGTGGTACGGGCCTTGCGATCAGTCATCACGCCTTTGGAAGTTGAAACAATTGCCACCCCCAAGCCGTTCATTACCTCAGGAATAGCGTCTTTGCCTTTGTAAATACGCAAACCGGGCTTGGAAACGCGCTCGATCTTTTCGATCACTGGGCGACCAGCGTAGTACTTCAACTCAATTTTCAATACAGGTTTTGCGGACTCACCCACAATTGAGAAGCTCTCAATGTAGCCTTCGTCTTTCAAAACTTGCGCAATAGCTACCTTCACTTTTGAGGAAGGCATCTCAACCGAAACCTTGTCAACACCCTGAGCATTGCGAATGCGGGTCAACATGTCGGCGATTGGATCACTCATACTCATAATTAGAACCCCTTACCAACTTGCCTTAGTGATTCCAGGAATCTCACCACGCATGGCAATTTCACGGATCTTGTTACGGGCCAGACCGAACAAACGGAATGTGCCGCGGGGACGACCAGTCAATTCGCAGCGATTGCGCTGACGAGTTGGGTTCGCATTTCTTGGCAGCGCCTGCAACTTAAGACGTGCCTCATAACGGTCTGCTTCACTGACCGACTGATCTTTTACAATCTTGTTCAAAGCCTCACGCTTGGCCGAGTACTTCTTGACCAGTGCTGCGCGCTTTTTCTCACGATTAATCAAAGCTAGTTTTGCCACGTCACACCTCAGTTACGGAACGGGAACTTGAAAGCGGTCAACAAAGCCTTGGCTTCATCGTTGGTACGCGCTGTCGTAGTTACGCTGATGTTGAGACCCCGAAGTGCGTCGATTTTGTCGTACTCAATCTCAGGGAAAATAATCTGTTCTTTGATACCAATGTTGTAGTTGCCACGGCCATCGAAAGATTTGCCAGACACCCCACGGAAGTCGCGCACACGAGGAAACGCGATCGTTACCAAACGATCCAGGAATTCATACATGCGGTCTCCGCGCAGAGTTACCATACAACCTACTGGATAACCTTCGCGAATCTTGAAACCGGCAATCGCCTTTTTGGCTTTCGTCACCACCGGCTTCTGGCCAGCGATTTTAGTCAAATCACCAACAGCGTGCTCAATGATCTTTTTGTCATTGACGGCCTCACCCACACCCATATTCAGGGTAATTTTGGTAATGCGAGGCACTTCCATCACCGACTTGTAACCAAACTGCTTGGTCAACTGACCAACCACTTCGTTTCTATAAAACTCTTGAAAACGTGACACGACGGCCCCCTTAGTTTGCCAACTGAGCGCCGGTTTTCACCAGGACTCGCACGGACTTTCCATCAACTTCCTTGATGGCTACACGAGATGGCTTACCTGTCTCTTTGTCAAACAAGCTGACATTGGACTGGTGGATAGGCATTGTTTTGTCAACAACACCACCAACATCTCCCTTCATAGGATTTGGCTTTTGATGCTTCTTAACGATGTTGACACCCTCTACCAAGAGGTACTCATCGTTCACACGGGAAAGCACAACGCCTTTCTTTCCCTTGAACTTGCCGTTAAGAACCAGCACTTCATCGCCTTTGCGAATTTTGTTCATATTTACCTCACAGAACTTCTGGTGCCAACGACACGATTTTCATGAACTTTTCATTACGAAGCTCACGTGTCACTGGGCCAAAAATACGGGTACCGATGGGTTCAAGTTTTGCATTCAACAAAACCGCTGCGTTGCTGTCGAATTTAATCAACGCACCATCTGGGCGACGAACGCCCTTGGCCGTACGAACGACCACCGCGTTGTAAATTTCGCCTTTCTTGACACGACCGCGTGGGGCCGCATCTTTAATGGACACCTTGATGATGTCACCAATGCCCGCGTAACGGCGCTTGGAACCACCAAGAACCTTGATGCACATTACAGAACGCGCACCCGTGTTGTCGGCCACATCTAGCCGTGATTGCATTTGTATCATGGATTGTCAAACCAACTTAATTGCTTTCGCAACCAGTTTTGGTCCCGCAAGGGTTGAAAAGATAGCCTGCTATATTAGCAGGCTTGAATTACTTGAGCAAGACAAAAATCAGATGATTTTCGCTTTCTCCAACACTTTGGTCACACTCCAAGATTTTGTCTTGGAAATTGGACGACCTTCGCAGATCTCAACCAGGTCACCCTCACCCACTTCATTACTTTCGTCGTGGGCAGTGTACTTGTGAGACTTAACGATGTACTTGCCATAAATCGGATGCTTGATTCGGTTTTCAACCATCACAACCACCGATTTGGTCATCTTGTCACTTACAACGCGACCCACCAGGGTACGCTTCAAACTTACTTTCGTTTCGGTGCTCATGCGGACCTCTTCGATTGAGTCATCACCGTTTTTACACGTGCGATGTCTTTACGTACTTTTGCCAACTGGGAGTTGTTGGTCAGCTGCTGCGTAGCAGCCTGCATACGCAGAGAAAACTGCGCGCGCAACAACTCTTCCAACTCTTTCGTCAATTCTGCAGCGCTTTTGCCGCGCAATTCAGAAGCTTTCATTGCTTAACTCCCAATCTGACGTGTTACGAACACACAAGGAAGAGGCAACTTGGCAGCTGCTAGGCGGAACGCCTCACGCGCCAACTCTTCACTCACACCGTCCATCTCGTAGAGCACCTTACCAGGCTGAATCTCAGCCACATAAAACTCAACGCTACCCTTACCGTTACCCATACGAACTTCTGCAGGCTTGTTGGTAATTGGCTTGTCCGGAAACACGCGAATCCAAATCTTACCGCCACGTTTGATGTGGCGAACCATGGCTCGACGAGCTGACTCGATCTGGCGTGCAGTCAAGCGACCGCGGCCAGTGGACTTCAGACCGTAAACACCAAAAGAAACACTTGCGCCACGCGTGGCCAGACCGGTATTACGGCCTTTGTGTTCTTTTCTATATTTGCGACGTGATGGCTGTAACATCATGCGCTCCTAGATTACTGTTCTGAGGAAGTGCTGGCAGCGCCTTCCTCTTTGTTTGAACCACTAGCTGCTGCGCTAGCACCTTCGGGTTTACGCGCTTTGCGTGCACCGGCTCCGGCTGGACGAGTGGAGGGACGACGCGGACGACGCTCTTCCTTTTCTGCCTCAACTGGTGCTGCGGCCACATCGCCACGACCCAATGTGTCACCCTTGTACACCCAAACCTTGATGCCGATGATGCCGTAGGTGGTAGCGGCTTCACTTGTGGCGTAATCAATGTCTGCACGCAGTGTGTGCAAAGGCACACGACCTTCACGGTACCACTCGGTACGGGCAATTTCGATGCCATTCAAACGACCCGAGGACATGATCTTGATACCTTGGGCACCCATGCGCATTGCGTTTTGCATCGCGCGCTTCATGGCACGGCGGAACATAATGCGACGCTCGAGCTGCTGGGAAATTCCGTCGGCGATCAATTGCGCGTCAATTTCAGGCTTGCGAACTTCTTCGATGTTCACATGAACTGGCACACCAACCAATTTTTGCAAGCTGGCTTTCAACAACTCAATGTCTTCACCTTTCTTGCCAATCACCACGCCTGGACGAGCTGAGTAAATTGTCACGCGAGCATTCTTGGCTGGACGTTCAATCAGCACCCGACCAACTGACGCATTTTTCAACTTCTTCTTCAGGAAATCACGAACCTGAATGTCTTCAAGAAGCATCTTGGAGAAATCACGATTCGATGCGTACCAGCGAGAAGCCCAGTTGCGTGATACCGCGAGGCGAAAGCCCGTAGGGTTAATCTTCTGACCCATGTAACCCCCTTAGTTTCCAACCGTCACATAAATGTGACTGGTCTTCTTAGTGATACGATTGCCACGGCCCTTGGCTCGCGCTGTAAAGCGCTTCAACACAGGACCCTCTTCCACGTAAATGGTTTTTACTTTCAATTCATCAACATCAGCACCATCATTGTGCTCGGCGTTGGCGATTGCACTTTCCAACACTTTTTTCACAATCAATGCCGCCTTCTGCGGAGAGAAAGCAAGAATGTTCAAGGCTTGATCAACCTTTTTACCGCGAATCAAATCAGCGACCATGCGGCCACGCTGAGGAGACAAGCGAACACCCTTCAAAATTGCACGAGTTTCCATTTCTTACCCCTTATCGCTTGGCCTTCTTGTCAGCCGCGTGCCCCTTGAAAGTGCGTGTCAACGCAAATTCACCGAGTTTGTGACCAACCATGTTTTCGTTGATGTACACAGGCACATGTTGCTTGCCATTGTGAACAGCGATTGTCAGACCGATGAACTCAGGGAGTACAGTCGAGCGACGTGACCAGGTTTTAATTGGACGCTTGTCCTTGGATGCTGCAGCAGCCTCTACTTTTTTGATCAAGTGGGCGTCGCAGAAAGGACCTTTTTTTAATGAACGAGACATATCTGTTTACCCCACTTAACGCTTGTGACGACGCTGAACAATCATCGAATTGGTACGCTTGTTGTTGCGAGTGCGGTAGCCTTTGGCTGGCTGACCCCACGGGCTCACAGGCACACGACCTTCGCCGGTCTTACCTTCACCACCACCGTGCGGGTGATCTACCGGGTTCATCGCGGTACCACGCACAGTTGGGCGAATACCCTTCCAGCGTGTTGCACCAGCCTTACCCACCTTCTTCAAACTGTTCTCTTCGTTGCTCACTTCACCAATAGTGGCGCGGCATTCGATGTGAACACGACGGATTTCACCAGAGCGCAAACGCATTTGGGCGTAGGTGCCGTCACGGGCCAGCAACATGGCTGAGCCACCGGCCGAACGTGCAATTTGAGCACCTTTGCCTGGCAGCATTTCTACACAGTGCACTGTTGTACCCACGGGAATGTTGCGAATTGGCAAAGTATTACCGATCTTGATTGGCGCCTCAGAGCCATTCACAACGGTTTGACCCAACTGCAAACCACGGGGTGCAATAATGTATGCGCGCTCACCATCTGCATAGCAGATCAAGGCGATGTGGGCCGTACGGTTTGGATCGTACTCAATCGTTTCCACTTTCGCTGGCACGCCGTCTTTGTTGCGTTTGAAGTCAACCATGCGGTAGTGCTGCTTGTGACCACCACCCATGTGACGAGTAGTAATGCGACCATTGTTGTTACGACCTGCAGTCTTGGATTTCTTTTCCAGAAGCGGTGCGTAAGGCTCACCCTTGTGCAAATGCGGATGAACCACTTTCACCATGGCACGACGGCCGGGTGATGTTGGCTTTAATTTAACTAATGGCATGTTACGCAGCCTCCGAGAAATTAATTTCCTGACCAGCTTTCAGTGCAACATAGGCTTTGCGCACATCGGAGCGGCGCCCCATGGTGCGGCCAAAACGCTTCTGCTTGCCAGCAATGTTGACTACACGCACAGCCTCAACCTCAACCTTGAACAGCAGCTCTACAGCAGCCTTGATCTCGTGTTTGGTCGCAGTGGTGCAAACCTTAAAAGCAATTTGCTCATGCTTGTCGGCCAGCATGGTGCTCTTTTCAGAGACGATGGGTGCCAACAAAATTTTCATTAAACGCTGGGTGTTCATGCGTACATCTCCTGCAGTTTGTCGATTGCAGCACGAGTCGCAACCACTTTCTTGAAATAAATCAAGGAAAGAGGGTCGGCGTAGCGTGGCTCGACCACTGCCACATTGGGCAGGGTTCTGGATGCCAGGTACAAGTTTTCGTCCACTGAATCAACAATCATCAGGACTGAATCGAGACCCATGCCTTTCAATTTTTGATCAAGCAGCTTTGTCTTTGGTGCTTCCAAGTCCAAGGACTCAACCACAACCAAACGACCTTCTCGACTCAATTGAGACAGGATGGAGCAAACGCCCGCGCGGAACATTTTCTTGTTCAGCTTCTGCGTAAAATTCTCATCGGGAGAGTTCGGAAAGGTTTTACCGCCTCCGCGCCACAAGGGGCTAGAGACTGCACCAGCACGCGCACGGCCAGTACCTTTCTGCTTCCAAGGCTTGCGCGTTGAGGCACGAACTTCAGAACGATCTTTTTGTTGACGTGTACCCTGACGTGCGTTGGCCTGGTACGCAACAACCAACTGATGAATCAGCGGCTCGTTGTATTCACGGCCAAACACAACATCGGAAACCTGAACAGTTTGAGAGGCCTGCCCAGAATCACTAATGACTTTCAATTCCATCTGGTTCCCCTTACGCCTTTGCCTTGACAGCTGGCTTAACCAACAATTGGCCACCCTTTGATCCGGGCACAGCGCCCTTGATCAAAAGCAAACCACGCTCGGCGTCAACACGAACCACTTCCAGATTCTGGGTGGTTCGATTTACGTTACCCAATTGACCTGCCATACGCTTACCAGGGAAGACTCGACCTGGATCCTGGGCCATACCGATTGAACCGGGCGCATTGTGGGAGATCGAGTTACCGTGGGACGCGCGCTGCGAACTAAAGTGGTGACGCTTGATGGCACCGCTGAAACCTTTACCCTGCGTTACACCACTGACGTCAACTTTTTGACCAGGCGCAAAAATTTCTGCTGAAACGGCAGCACCAACCTGCAATTCAGCAAGCTTGGCCGTGTCAACGCGAAATTCAACAAGGGAGGAAGCGGCTTCGATAGAAGCTGCTGCAAAATGACCAGCCTGCGCCTTGACAACGCGGGAGGCTCGCTTGGACCCGTAGGCCAACTGAACGGCTGTGTAGCCATCTTGTTCGAGTGTTTTGAGCTGCGCAACACGGTTAGAAGACACATCAACAACAGTCACGGGAATTGAAACACCCGCGTCTGTAAAGATGCGCATCATGCCGATCTTGCGACCAATAAGGCCTAGACTCATGATTTCTCCAATTTCGGCTACGATTGGCCGAATGATTAAATTCTATCTAAAGCTAACCTTTTGAAAAGGTTAGCCGAAGATTATATGCGTTAATTAAATTTATTGCAACTTGATTTCAACATCTACACCAGCAGGCAGATCCAGCTTCATCAAAGCATCTACAGTTTTGTCTGTAGGGTCAACGATGTCCATCAGACGCTGATGGGTGCGGATCTCGAACTGGTCACGTGAAGACTTGTTCACGTGAGGGGAACGCAGAATGTCGAAGCGCTTGATTCGGGTAGGCAACGGAACCGGACCTTTCACCACGGCGCCTGTGCGCTTGGCTGTTTCCACGATTTCGAGTGCAGACTGATCAATCAGCTTGTAGTCGAAAGCTTTCAAGCGAATACGAATTTTTTGATTATTCATGTTTGTTCCTAAAGAGCTGAAAGAGTGTGACCAAACTTAACTTTTGGCTCACCTCAAAATTACCCGCATCAAGCGATTGATGCGGGCCCATTCCAAGTATTACTTGGTGATTTTGGCAACTACGCCAGCACCTACCGTACGCCCGCCTTCGCGAATCGCGAAACGCAGACCTTCTTCCATCGCGATTGGGGCAATCAACTCAACATTGATCGACACGTTATCGCCTGGCAGTACCATTTCC